>JAEEGL013706815.1_pt1 | contig 28672 bp, 27 predicted proteins | sample 9134231 | NCBI WGS metagenome assembly JAEEGL01 (sample SAMN16246548, study PRJNA631951) | gut metagenome | biome: gut microbiome; feature: rumen; material: fiber-attached | host: Bos | place: Iran: Karaj | collected 2018-10 | reverse complement strand
CTTAGCATTTTCTTCTTGTGGGATGCCGGGCCTAACTTTCTTGAGCAAAATTCTTTACATCCCTCTTAGCATTTTCTTCTTGTGGGATGCCGGGCCTAACTTTTTTGAGCAAAATTCTTTACATCCCTCTTAAAAAAAATTCGCTTCGGGTTGTAGACCCTTTAATTTTGTTTCATTCTTCCTTATATCCTCTGGAAAATTATGACGATATTTCAAAGGAGAAAAAGGGCTGTCTTGCGACAGCCCCCTATAATACCTAAAGTACTTTCAACATCTGCAATATCTTCAATACTTTCAATATTTCTAATGTCTTCAATACCTACGATACTTTCAGTATTTCTAATATCTTCAATACCTACGATACTTTCAGTATTCCTTTTTTTCAATATCTAATAATAATATTTCTTCTCTAAACTCTATACTCTCTTAATTGCATTTTTGACTGTATCTAATGGGTCCTTAACCAACACAATAATCATCCATACAACTAAAGCCAACGCTATAACTGACAATCCAAGATAAGTATCGTTCAACATGTCTGCTACAGGTGGTGTAAAATACACTTCTTTGAGTTCTGCGTACTCATATATGGCATCTACAAACCACATAATAGATGCGCCCCAGAACATATAACAAAGTGCTGATATCTTTAAAGCTCTGGCCTTTTCACTGCTGTACCAGATAAATGTTGAAACCACAGCAGCTATAACAGTCAATAATAAAGTCATATTCAAACTCCTCCTATATCCAATTTATTCTGTCAATTCTTCAGCAGTCTGCCCAATCTCAATTAATATGTCATCCTTCAGCAACCTGCCTACCAACAATTAAACTGTCTACTCTTCAACAGGTGTATCTTCTCCTGCTTTCTTTGAAATTCCAGATGTGGCAAATATCATCACTCCCCACACTGCAGTAACAAGAACTGCCATTGTAACTCCCACAGTAGACATCTCGTGAAGCATTGCTGCTGTCTCTTCAGGATCATTAGCTGCTGTAAGGAATGGGAAGAATGGTTGAATCTCTCCGTGCCATAAATGCTCGAATGCAAGAAGTCCTGAACCACCCCAGAGTAAATAATTGAGTTTCTTGAGTTTGCTTGAAAATCTTTCTACTTTTAACTCTGTATCTATCTCTGTGTGGTCAGCTTTCTGACCATATTTCTTCTCTTCCTTCTTCTCAATTATCTTTGTCGCAACAGTTGTTACTACTGCTTCTGTAGCAGGTACAATAAAACATGCCATAATATAATTCCTCCTATATATATTTATTCGCCGAACTATTATTGATGCAAGTTTGTTTTGCTCATCACTTATAGAAATGAGAGTCTCATCGCACATCTGATATAATTATTTCTTCATATGCAAAATTCATCACAATAATTCCGTTGAAAAACACTTGTTTTTTCCAATTATTTCAGCAACTTAATCATACCACACGGCATAGTAATTGTCTATCAGTCTGATAGGTTTGTTACACTAATCAATCGATTCATTCTCCTATCAAAATATTATTCAATTAAAAATGAGTTCTTCCAACAGGAAGAACTCATTTTTATAAGCAGGGCTTGCCCAAACGATTATTCAAGAATGCTCTCGGCGCCATTCTGTATCCCTATCAGCTCATCAGCTTCAACATTTCTACATCTCAATCAATTCATCAGTTTACACATTTCTACATCCCCATCAATTCATCAATTTTCATGATTTATATCTCTATCAATTCATCAACTTCCACATCAAATGGCAGTCTACTGAAGATATCTCTCTCAACATCAATTCCGGGATATACTTCAATAAGTTTCAAACCACTGTCAACAAGTTCAAATACACAACGCTCTGTCACGTAGATTACACGCTGCCCGTTTTCTTTTGCGCGCTTTGCTGAAAAACTGATACTCTTAACTTCATCAACAAACTTAGGAATGTGTCCTTCGTTTTTGATGAGGATGCTTCCATCGTTGTCCTCAACATTCAATCCCTTTGTGTTAAATGTGAGGCAGAACACTACTGTGGATGTTTTTGCGGTGATATTGGCAAAGCCGCCGATTCCGGCAAATGCTCCCGGGCCTCTGTGGGCATTTACATTTCCGTGACGGTCAACTTCGATACCTCCCATAAAACAGATATCAAGTCCACCGTTATTATAGAGGTCAAACTGGTTTGCCATATTGTAAATTGAGTCAGCGCCGATAACTGCACCAAAGACTTTTCCTGATGCCGGGAATCCTCCGACACCGCCTGCCTCAACCGTCAATGTAATCTTATCGAGCATTCCGTTTTCTCTGGCATACTTAGAAACTGTCTCCGGAATTCCAACACCGATATTAACAATGTCGCCTTCAGTAAGTTCCATTGCGGCACGCTTGCCTATTATCTCAGCACTTGTGTTTACAACATTTTTTGTCTTTGTACGTTTCTCGAGCATCTCGCTCCAATCCTGCCACTGTGAATATGGAATCTCAAAACTTCCTGTCAACGATTCGTAAGCAGCATGTCTTGGCTCAGGCTTAATCTCAACAATGGCATCCACAAGACATCCCGGAATGATAGTGTTGTGTGGTCTTGAAGGCTTAACAACAAGTCTGTCCACCTGCACTATAACCTTTCCGCCATTTGCCTTTACGGCCTGACAGATGGATAACGCATCACCTGCAGTGTACATATCTTCAAAAGAAATATTTCCTTTTTTGTCTGCTGCAGTTCCCTTGATAATGGCAACATTCATCTTTGGCAACTTGTAGAAGAGGAAATCCTCTCCGTCTATCTCAACTTTTTCAACAAGAGATGTATCATTTGAAATATTATTGATTCCCGGACCCTCTTTTCTTGGATCGCAAAAAATATCCAATCCCACTTTAGAGAGCGCTCCCGGTATTCCGCCTGCCTGAGCCCTTATGGCATGGGAAATACATCCGAGGGGAAGATTATATGCTTCAAATTTATCTTCCAAAACAAGTTTCTTTGTGCTGTACATAGCGCCAAAATGTCCGCATATAATTCTGTCAACGGCACCATCTCTGATATATCCTTCCGCTGCTCTGTCCTCATCCCATGCGCCAAAGCCTGCGCTGGAAATCATAGTCAGTTTCTTTGGAGAACCTGTTTTTTTATATCTCTCATACAACGCTTCATGAAGTTCAACCGGATTGTCTATTCCGAGAAATGAATTGAGCGCAATAACATCTCCATCATTTATCAATTCAATTGCGTCTTCTTTTGTCATTATTTTAAACATACATTATCCTCTCACATCATCATCATTACTTCTCATTTGAACAAAGTGACAACTTCTTTGACACTATTTTTATGCCCCCATTTTCGTCCGTCATTTGTAATTATCCAAACAGTTAGTCACTATTTTTTTAATTCATATATCTCCCAAATGCCATCTTTCTTTGCAAAAACCCGTCCACAGGCATATTCAACTTCCTCGTATTCACTGTCAAGATATGTTTTGTCAGCTCTGACATCATACACAGCATATGCATCTGCTTCTTTATCCTTAGCGGCCACTACTCCCTTTGTAAGCACCTTAGGAGTTTCATTTGCAAATACAGCATAACCGGCGTCTTTTTCCAATACCAATACTTCGCAACAGTCGGCTGTAGGATTGGCCTGTTCATTCATTTTAAATATAAGATTACCAACATCCACACTTTCAAGTTTATCTGCAATCAAACCATCTTTTCCGTAAACGGCATAAGTCGAATCCTCATCATCACGTCCATACCAGACACCGTCGCCATATGTAAATGTTGCACCTTCAACAAAGGTTGCAATCTCTTTTCCATCAAGGGTTGCCAATCCTGTCTTGTTTTCTTTATTTTTTGCGTATATTATATCATCTTCAATGCGGTATACGGTATTGTACAATGTCTCGCAGACTCTCTCTCCCTTTAAATTGATTATTTCAGTTTCAACATTTCCATTATCGCTGAAATATCTCAACACATATGAGTTGTCGCCTTCGATTACAGACATGTTATCTTTTCCACTGTACTGTTTTGCTCCTGTTACATCATATAACACATATCCTGAATCATCATGATTAATGATTACATTCTCGCCAATTTCCAAACTGTATCTCGATTTGTTCTGTACTAATACTTTTCCCGCTGCATCAACAACGTAACTTTCATTTTCATCTGAATATAAAATCAATCCGCCTTTTGCCTCAACATCACAACCGGCGTATGTGAGTTTCAGGTCGCCGACAAACTGTTTTTCTTCGATATCATATATTTTAGAATAACCTTTGTACAATGTATCATCGTCCTTTGGTTTGAGTGAAAAATATCCCGTGTATGAATATACATACGCTTCGTCTTCATTCTTTGTTTCTCCGGTAGTGTAAATTACATTGTAGAATCGTTCATTTATTGGTTCTATACTTGCACATTCACATGGAATAAGTTCATTTCCATCCCTATCGACCAAGCCCCAAACATTTATATCCTCTGTTGAATCTTTCGCAACTTTATACGAATTATCGTCAATCTCCATACAGGCAATATATGTTCCCTTTTCCTTGCCGTCTTTGTCAATAAATGTTCTCTGGGTTCCACTCTGTATAGACGCACCGGCAAACTGTGGAGCATTAATCTCATATTTTTTCTTGGATGTATCTAATTCACCCATATAATCAACATTTTTTCCTGATTTTTTCTTCTTTGAAACTTCATCAGAATCAGCGTCTTTATCCTCCGCATTTCCCTCATCAGATTTTTTGTCATTTGATTGCTGATTTACTTCAGTTGATTTCCCATCATTTTTAGAAATCACCGTGTTCTCACATCCTCCAATCAAAGTTACTGCCATACATAATGCTAATGCAAAACCTGCTTTTCTCATGTTATTCTTCTCCCTATATTTTTTATATTAGCTTTATTCTTTACGTCTTTTAATTCAAGCGCACCCCACCTTCCCCCTGTTTAGAGAAAGGGAATCTGCTTCTCTGTTATAAGCAACGCATAGTCAAAAGTATAAAATAAACAAAGGAAAAGTTCAATCAGAATTCAGTTATTATCATTTCAAAAATACTGCCGGCGAATACAGGTATCCCTGATAATTATCACAGCCGATCTCATGTAACATGCTGCGCTTTTCTTCTGAGTCTACATACTCTGCAAGAACAGTCATGTCAAGTGATTTTGCAAGCTGGACAATAGACAAGATAATATCTCTCGAATTCTTATGTTTAACCAATCCGTTCACCAGTGAGCCGTCTAACTTTATTATGTCAAATAAATTATCCTGAAGATAATGAATAGATGTCTGTCCCATTGAGAAATCGTCTATAGCAAGAAGCAGGCCCATATCTCGAAGAGACCTCAATGTGCTGACTGTCTCTTCAGTAAAGAATAATTCTGACTGCTCAGTTACTTCAATGCACATGTTCATTTTTGCAAACGGAGTATTATCGTTTATTGTTTTGCAGAATTCTATGTATCTTGGTGTTACAACAGTTGTTGCTGTGACATTGACTGATAATTTAATATCATTTCCAAATCGTTTAAGAACTTCCGGTCTGTCTGCAATCGCCTTCTCTAATACCTTTTCTTCCAAATCTGCCAGAAATCCGCCTTCCTCTGCAAGTTTGATAACTAACGGCGGATAGATTATTCCAAGCACCGGATGCTCCCATCTGAGCAACGCCTCCGCTCCGATACACTGCCCATCATAATTGTACTGAGGCTGATATGCCAACACAACCTGTTTGGTAAGTCCATATTTCATATCGCTGCACAAATCTTTTGCAAACTGTCCCTGTACATTATCAAGTTCTGTAATAACCATCTTTGACATAGACTGCTCATTTTCTTTAAAAAACTGTATGAATGTTTCATAGTTGTTCTTTGCGTTTGCCAACGCGATTTTATCCATTGCACGAACAAACGGTGTGTAAATCAATACACCAACTATCACATTTACCAGCTGGAGTATGGAGCCTGCTATAGAACCGGTTGCATAATAGCCACCGAGCAAAATAGGGGTTGTCCACTCAACTTCTGTTGTTATTTTAGGAACAAGACCCCAATCTATAGCCATATAAGAAATGGTATAACAAACAAGTGGAGTTATCAAAAACGGTACTAACATAGTAATATTAAAAACGATTGGAAGTCCGAATACCATCAGTTCATTTATATTAAATATCATAGGAAATGTTGCTGCGAGTCCCACGCCTCTTCTCACACGACTTTTGGAAAACAGGAGAATGGCTATTAGAAGACAAATGGTTGTTCCGCATCCCCCCATAAGTACAAAACAATCAAAAAACTGTTTTGTCAAAATCGCTGAGGGCTCTGCTCCTGCTGCAACCGCCGCCTGATTTTGTGCAAGCCCCGGTGCAAAATAGGATTGCATTACCCCCTCAAGAGTATCACTTCCATGAACACCACAGAACCAAAGCACTGAAGTCGATAAAACAAACAGGAAGCCTTTTACGAATCCCACATCACCGTAAGAAAAAAGTCTGTTAAAAACATTTATTATTAGGGAACGACATGAATCAACATGAAAAGTTCCTGTTATAATCATGTTTATAATTACAAAAAATATGGTTACCGCAGTGATAGGAAAAATAGTGGACAACATTTTATTAAACGCTCTGTTTGCCCCTATTAAGAAAGGATATTTTCTTATTTGTTGTAAATAAGATGATAAGTGGAAATACATGCAGGATGCCCCAAGTCCGGCTATAATTGCAAGAAAGACCGACTTTGCTCCCATGTACTCAATTCCAAAGTGATCCAAATAGGCTCCGGACATAATAAAGAAAGCCATGATAGATGAAATAATCGCCCCACCTTCATGTGTCTGTGATTTGCCCTTCAATTTCATATAAGATCTGCTGACGGAATATGTCATGTAAACAGACAATATACCTATTGTAGAATTAAATATAACTCCGAAAAGATACGGCAAAACTCCACCGCAAAAAGATGCAATAAAATCCTGATACCAGTGTGCCGGAAATGATTTAAAAATCAAGGCAAACGCACCAATAATAACAACCGGCGTAATGTGAATAAGAGCGTTACGCACAGCACGGACAATTGTAAGTTCTTCTACTTTTTGAATAAAAAAATCTAACTGCATTTTCTTTTCCATACTAGCCTCCGTTTCCGAACATCAACCATTTTTCTTTATTCAACTTTGTTCTTTGTCTCAATTTATATATGATTTATATTTGATTTTTCATTTACTTTGTATTCATATTTAATGATTTTTCATAGTTGGCATCTGTTATTGTTTTATACTTTTCCACTCAAATCTGTTATTGTTTTTTACTTCTATTTAAACCTATTATTATGTATTTTTTAATTTAAGCATTGCTATTTTTTGTTATCTGAATCAGTTATCGTTTGTCTTTTTCTTTTCACTAAGATGTGCAATCGCCTTTTGATACAAATCAGTTGTGTTAACTCCGCTCTTTGTTATCAGATGAATAAACTCATCCAACTGCTCGTGTTTATATTTTTTCTTGTCGGAAATAGATACAAGTACTACCTTTAACCTGGCATTTGTTATTTCATTTTCCACAACATCTATAACCAGCCAGTTTTTCAGTGGCTTGTTCATAGTATAATGTGAATCGACGAATCCGCCATAAACAATATTTTCTATTTCTTTCACTGACCACTCATTATCTTTAAGTATCCTTCCAAATGTTTTTGTGTTTGAACCATCATACATTTTTTGAATGAGCGGATCATCAATATCAGATATATCTTTTAAGTCGGAAAATCCCTTTCCCACTACTCTTGAAATTCCGGCCTCCACATAATATGGAAGGCAACTTTGAATATCATCATTCTCCTTGTACGGAAATATCTTTATTCCTTTTCTTCTGCCGATTGTGTTGTAGAATCCAACAACCATCTGCTCACACGGGAATTCCTCATCTATAAATTCTCTCTTCTTCACATCAATGTTCAAAGGTGTATAGAGAAGATATGCCTGGGAAGACGACATTCTCTCTGCCTTCAATTGCATATGCTTCGATTCTATTGCATTCTGCTTCGATTCTATTGCATTCTGCTTCGATTCTATTGCATTCTGCTTTGATGCAATTTCTTTCTGCATTACAGATTGACCTATTATCGTCTGATCAATCCTGCTAATTTCTCTGTAATACTGATTCAAAGATTCAGGAATCATATAATGAATAACAACATTTATTCCCTGCACGTCAATTCCGGTTCCAAACACATTCTTAGTAAATATCAGATTCACATCACCATTATGGTATTTTTCAACCAGTTCTTTATGCTTATTTGCATCCACATCCTCATCCCAGTATGCTGCTTTGTATCCCCTCTCAAGAGCTTTCTCAAAGAGAGACTTTATGACGGTCTTTTTTTCTTCCCTGTACACGTACACAAGCACCTTTTCTTCCTTGTGCTTATCCACAATATTCCAAAATCTTTCTTCCTTTTCATACTCTCTTTCGAGTCTTTCAATATGCAACTCTATATCGTCACGAACAGGAAGTTCTTCTCTTACTATACCACTCTTATCAATCCCTAACATATCACCGATATCTTCTATTTCCTTAGGATTAAGTGACTGAGTCAGAGCCATAACAAAGCACTGTTTTTCTTCTTCAAATACACCGTTTATAAAGTCCGGAATTCTCTGATAAAAAGGTCTGAAAGTCATCCCCCACTGACTAATGCACTGTGCCTCATCAACAATCAGTAAAGAAAACTCATCTCTCCTTTTTCTGATACAATACTCAAACAGTCCATCTGTTGCCATGACGCATGGATCAACAAAAATAAACTTAGGGTTGATGATACCATTTGCAAAATCTTTTAGCAGACTATTGCGAGCAGTCTGCTCAACTCCATTGTGAAAACTCACAACTTCAAAGTCTTGATTATTCAATGTATCTGCCATTTCCACAAGAACAACTTCAAAAGGGGAAACTAAAATGATGAACCCATCATAATCTGCTGTGGCTGTAATGAATATATCTTCTTTGTTTGTTTTATCATTCATTATATGCATCACATTTTCCCGCATATTCATTATTGTTCCTCCGACATTTTCCGTCATCTGTTTTGCTATAATTTTGCTGTATATTTTGATTTGGATTTCCCGTTCCTTATATATTGAATCATTTTCTATTATTATATCATTCTGCCCCTAAAGTGTCTATGAAATCAAGCATAGAAGAATGAAGAAAGAAGTTCAAAAAAGGCTGCTGCACTAAATGATAAGTTCTCATTATCATAATTTAGCGCAGTAGCCCTAATAGTTTAAATTATGTGCATCACTTTATTCGTTTATTATCTGTTATACAACTGCATCTCATACAGACGGATTGTTCCTGAACTGTCGCCTTCAAATGCTTTCATCGCAATGTATCTTGCAGTATGACTTCCGATATCAAATGATGAGATATTATCATTTCTGTTTGCCTGATAGTCTACAGATGTCCAGTTTTCTCCGTCGTCAGAAACAAGTATCTCCCATTCTGACATATTCGCATAACCTTCTTTACTTCCTGTATTGTAAAGTGTGTATGTGTTGAATGTCTTTCTTGAACCAAGGTCAATCTTAATCCAGTGCTTTGCACCTTCAAGTGCCCATGCACCAAATCCACCGTTACCCATGGTTGCGCACCACTTTGTTGAGAGATTTCCGTCGAATAATTTTTCTCCGCTTTCATTATCATTTGTTGAACCTGACACTCCAAGTACTGACGCTCCAAGGAGAAGGTTGTTACCGGAAGTTACGTTACTAATCTTTGCAGCCGTAGTATTTCCGTGTACTTTTCCTTTTACTTCAGGATATTCAGGGTTTGGAATTCCATCGATATCTTCTGTAAGCCAGTTATCTGTGTAACTTCCAAAACCTGTAAATGTCCATGTACCGTTCTGTACTTCTTCTGCAAAATGCTTTCTCAAATCGTCAAAACAGTCATAGCCTGTTATCTCCTTAACTTTGTTGTTAATTGGCGATCCGACTGTATATGGATTGTCACTGTACTCTGAACCTGTGTTGTTGTCTTTTATTAACTTATTTACACTGTCGATAAGTCCGAGAACCTTATTGCCGTTTGCATCTCTTGTGGTTGGATAACGTGAATCCATGTATGCAAAGAACCACTTGTTGTTTCCGTATGGATGATATCCCCAGTCAAGCAATCCTGAATCTGTTGATTTGTATACCTGGACATAATTTGGATTTGACCAGTGGAAATATCTGAATCCACCGTAATTAGCCATATTTTCAGTCCACCAGTATAAGTCTCCTCCGTAATTAAGTTTACCGCCATACTGCTGCACTGAATGAGTAATCTCATGTGAGAAGAATCCGATGTCTGTAGGATGTCCGTTTGCATAATCTGTTGAAACGCAAACTGTAGTTCCTGCGCAATATGCAACTCCGTCGTAATCCTTGTCAGCCATGAATGTGATTGTCTTCGGCTCTGTTCCTGTTCCCCATCTCTTGTACAGACGTGGATAACTGTTGTAGAACAACTTAATCAGTTCATTTACATAACCTTTGTTTGTAATCTTATCCCAATCTTTGTAGAACAAAATGTCATATTCACTTGGACTGATTGCGGCACCGTTTAATGCTATTTCAGATAACTGGAATGCCTGTCCGTCCAATGTTGCAATGTCCATCTTGAAATATTTATATTTTCCTACTTTCTTAACATTGTAGGTATATGATTCATAGTTCTTATCCTGAATTCCACTGTCTGTTACAGCGTCCAGTTTCTCCCAGTTGCTTCCGTTTGTTGAACCGTAGAGATTCCAGCTTCTAGGATTCCTGCCGTGGTACTGCTCATTGTCATTTGCAGTTGTCAGTGTATAACTGTAAACAGACACATCGCGTTTCATCTTCCATGCAATTGTACCTGTTCCCACATTGAACATTTTTGTCTTTGTATTTTCGTCAAACAGGTTGGCAACACCTTCATTTGTTATTCCGTTGATTGTGTTAGTACCGCTCTGAATTGAATCATAATAATCAAGTTTTTTACCAAGGTCTCCTGTCGCAGGTGCCACATCACCAAAAAGCGAAATCTCTGACAACTGGAATCCCCAACCGGAGATATTTTCAACCTGTAACATAAAGTACTGGTAGCTTCCACTTACTGTGGTATTAAATGTATACGGTGTGAAATTTACGTCCTGCATTGGACTTTCACCATTTTCAACTGCATGAAGCTGAATCCATGTTGTTGCATCATTTGAACCATAGAACTGCCATTTCTTAGGATTTCTTGAATAAGTTGCAGAATCATTTGCAGTTGTCAATGTATAGTTCTTTACGATTACTGCCTCTTTCATCTTCCATGCAATACGAACCGGTGATGAGCCTGAATAGAACTTTGTTCCTGTGTTATTATCAAACAGCTTGTCCATAGTTTCATTTCCTGATCCTGTACTTGTGCTGCTTGCGGTATCAAGTCCGTCATAATAACTGTTCAGGTTAATATTCTGTGGTGTATTTCTGTTAGCCATTTCCACTACTTCAAAAGCAGGCTGTGTCTCTGTAGGTTTTTCTGTCGGTGCCTCTGTTGGTTTCTCTGTTGGTTTCTCTGTCGGCTGTTCCTGTATTGGATTGTAAGTTACTCTCTGATATGAAGGATAAACCTTTGACAGAATATTATTGTATAAATAGTCGTGTGCTCCTACATTGCTCATTTTAGAATTCTTATATAATGAGTCTGCAATTGAATATACCGACAAAGTTTCCACCGAGCCGTAGGTATATGTGCCGTCGCTCTTCTTTGCATAAACTCTCTCGCAAATCTGACTTGAAAAATATTCAGGTTTGTCAATCATGGTCATAGTCATGACATATGTGGAAGTATCTCCGCTCTTTCCATAAAAACCTGTATTTGTTGCAGCATATGAATACACGCCTTTGTTAGTACTTCCTATGACCATATCCGCGTCAGTCACTTCACTCTTCATTGCATAAATGAGTCCGACCTCTGTTACTTCCCCACTGTTTGCACTCACACTGTAAACCGTCCTGTGAGCTCCGATTGCGGTGTTAATCTGATACCCCTCAATCTTCAAGTCTACCCCGGTTCCTGCAAAAACAGGACACGTAGTACCAAACCCCTGGAACACCATACCAGTCACAAGGGCAAGTGGTGTCACTTTCCTAATCAGTGTTTTTTTGATTTGCTTCATTATTTAAACCCTCTCTTTGTAATATGATTTTTTCCTTTATGCTATTTTTCCGTTGCAATTCCCTATCTTTTCAATATTACACTTTATGAAACATATCATCAATACCCTTTGGGACAATGAGTTATTTTTTACAATTTATCGGTGCTATTTCAGTGATTCAGTTTTTTTCAGCAATTCAGTTTTATTTTAGTGCCCCGCTCTACTTCAGCCACTCAGTGTGAATTTCCAGGTGATATTTTCTGTAATCGGACAACTCGTGAGACCACTCATTTTCGATTCTCTCAATTACCATTTCACTGTTTGTCTTATTAATATCAAAGAGAAGAACCATTATCTGATTGTCCTCTCTCTTTGTAAACACATCACTTATTCTCAAAAACTTACGCAAAACAGCTATGAAACTATCGATAACTTTTGCCGGAATAGGTTCATTTGATTCGCTGCCAGTGAAAGTAAAAATCAGCAACTGCGAACCTGACATGTAATTGCTGGATCCCACTCTTTCGAGATAGCGGTATATCAGACGAAACTGCTCACCGTCAAGTTCTAACATTTCTGTTTGCACATCGTTTTCTCTCAGCGACTTAATTATCTCCTCATGATTTGCCTGTTTTATTGTACCCATTCATTTTCCTCCCTCTTTCGTTTATACATTTTTATATTTTCATCTTTTTTATTTTTATCCTATAATTTAGGATTATTATATTATTTTTACACTATTATGTAAAATAAGAATTCCGTATTTTTCTGCAAACAAAAAAGAAGGAGCTATTGCAAACACAACAACCCCTTGAAAGAGCGACTTTTAATGAATCTAAGTGATAGTCTTATCCGACTGAAAGAAATAGTTATACCAGATTTGCAACCTTGCATCTTGCAACGTCTATCAAATCCTTTGGTGAAAGTTCTATCTGAAATCCAACCTTTCCGGCACTAACAAATACTCTGTCATATTCAGGTGCCGTCTCATGTATAAATGTTGGAAACTGTTTCTTCATTCCAATTGGAGAACATCCTCCGTGAACATATCCTGTCAGCGGAAGTAAATCTTTTTGTTTAATCATGCTGACTGCTTTTTCGCCGGCAGCCTTTGCAGCCTTCTTGAGATCAAGTTCTGCTTCTACCGGTACAACAAAAACATAATATGCTCCGGACTTTCCCTGAGTTATAAGCGTCTTAAACACCTTTGCAGTATCTTCTCCAAGAATCCCCGCAATCTCCTCTCCTGTCATTGTCGGTATTGGTTCATAAGAGTGGCTCTCATATGCAATCTTCTTTCCGTCGAGAACCCTCATAACATTTGTTTTTTCTTCTTTTTTCATTGTTATATTCCTTATAATAATCCTTACTCAGTAAATATTCTTATCCCATCCTTTGCTTTGATTTGCTTCTACATCACTTCAATTACGCTGGCAGCTTCTTCTTCCGTAACTTCTCTGGAGTAAATATTATCTCCAAAACACATAACCTCTCCAATTCCCTTCTGGAATACAAATCTCAATTTGCCGTCTTTAACTTTTTTGTCAGTGTAGAGTTTCTTTACAAGCTGCTTTCTGTCTATGTAATCAGGAATCTCTGTCGGAAGTTCTGCTCTTTTCAGAAGTTCCTTTAATCGCTTTGCATCATACTCATCGCAGTATCCGAATTTTACCGCAAGCATTATCTGTGCAACAAGTCCTATTGCAACAGCCTCTCCGTGAAGAAGTCTGTAATCGCTCACTGTCTCAATTGCCCTTCCAACAGTATGTCCAAGATTTAGAATCTCTCTCAATCCGCTTTCGCGCTCGTCTTTCATAACGACCTGATATTTCACTGAGCAGTTCTTTTCAGCTATGTGTTTGCACACTTCACTGTCACACTCAAATACCTTGTCGATATTATCCATAAGATAATCAAAAAACTCTGCGTCTGCGATGCAGGCATGTTTTATTGTTTCTGCAAGACCACTGGCAATCTGGCGTCTTGGAAGTGTCTTCCATGTTGCAATGTCGATATATACTTTTTCAGGCTGATTGAACAGCCCAATGAGATTTGTGGCAAGCTCAGTATCTACCGCTGTCTTACCTCCGACAGATGCATCTGCTGCAGCCAAAAGTGTTGTTGCATAATTGATAAATGGAACTCCTCTTCCAAAAGTTCCGGCAACAAATCCTGAAATATCCGTCACGACACCGCCGCCTACCGCGATAATACAGCAGTCTCTTCTATATTCTTTTTGAAGCATTGTGTCTTCAATAAATTCCTTTGTCTTTCTTGTCTTGCTCTTTTCTCCTGCCTTGAATACAATAAGCTCACTCTTGTACCCATTCTCAAGGAGCATGTTATGTATCCTTTCTGCATATAAATCTCTGACAATATCATCAGTTACAACGGCAATTTTTTTAATACCGCCAACCAGACCGTTCTTTATATCTTCAAGCAGTTTTTTCTCCAGACCATATCCAATTTCAATCTCGTAACTGTCATCTACTACTTTTTTCAATTCAACATTAAATACACTCATGGTACTCTCCATTCTTTTTTACTAACATATTTTCAAATTCCATATCGAGTTTAATAATAACAAAACAGAAACGAAAAGTCTATTATCTCTATTTACTTTGTTATACTTAGGTCCAATTCATGCCTCGCAATCGTTTCATGCTTCTTTACCTGTAATAATACTCTGGATTTCCCGAGCCATCGCGAGATAATAGTGATACTTTCTTATTTCTTCCCAATTTGAAGGAGTGCATTTAAAGCCATAGGAATAATCCGGCATTTCATACTGACTGCGAAGGAAAACATGCAAAAGCGATTCGTTGTCAAAGATTGCTTCCTGATCTTCCCTGACTAGCCCCGGAAGATCTAAGAGATGCGCTGCCAACTTGCGTCCGGGGTCTGTCCAAAGGCGCCTTCCGATATTATGAATCTGAACAGCACCATCGTTTAACTGTATATAGATTGATTTGACATACGGGTGATTGATTTTCATTCTGAGCGTAAAAGTTTCCATGTAAAGGATATGAGGTGGATCGTAGCTTACCTGCTGACCGTTTTCCGTGCGCTTTTCTTCACGGGTCATTTCGGTGATGTCTATCTCAAAATCTTCTACCTGATCGAAACGGATAATATCCGGTCCCAGATCAATGACATCGTCTATGGATTTTACTTTTCGCTGACTGCCGAATAGCCCATTGCTTGTATCTGGAAATGCAACAAACTTTTTCTCTTTTTCGTCAATCAGTATCACACCAAATTCGCCGAAAACCTTTGAAAAATTGTATATTTTGACAAGTCCGGCATCGTTTTCTCTGCCAAGCCTCTGTGCGTCCAAGGCACCAGCCAGAGAATTTTTGTAATCGTCAAACCAGGGGGACATTTTATTTGCACATTCCTTGCACACTTTCCCACTCAAACATTTTTTGTCCAGCAAACCTGTTTTACCTCCACACAGGCAACAGTCTTCCTTTTTGAATAATCCCATAGTAATACACTCCTTTCCGTTCCAATTTCTTTAAGTATATCACAAAATGGAAAACATCCAAACGCATGATTTTCTTTCTTAGATTTTTATAGCGCTATTCATCCTTTATGTCCTGATAATGCAAAAGAAAACGCTCCTTATCGGAGCGTCAAAGCTCATTATACAAACAATCTCTTATTGGAGAGTTCGCAAAGCGAACTCTCTATTCTTTTTCAAAATCAAAATGATAAGAAAGCCCTAATTCATCCCGAACGTCCAAAATATCTTTTTGCACTGCTTCTCCTACCGGAACCCCCTTATCTTTTCTAAACAGCCAGGTATCATATTCTTTTTCCCCTGCTGTGTAAATCCTGCTTTCTCCCGGAGCTTTTGTGGAGTTTCGAAGTGCACGGCAAATATCTCCGGCAGTCTTTCGAAATGTCTCCAAACCCATATATGCTTCCGGATCCACCACAAAGAAGAAGTGTCCCAAATGGTACATTTGTGGTTTTCCGTCATCAGATACCCCTGTTAACGCCTTCATAAACTGACCACCGGATAGTGCTGCAGACAAAATTTCTACGACAGCAGCATACCCATACCCTTTATAACCTGCCAGTTCCTCTCCAATTCCTCCAAGAGGTGCCAGTGCAGCCGTTTCATCTACTAACGCCTTTAATATATCTTCACTATCCGTCATAGTAGTACCGTCTCTGGCAATAACCATTCCCTTTGGAGTATCCTTTCCTTCCCTGGCGTAATACTCAATTTTTCCGCGCTGTACAATGGATGTTGCACAATCCAGACAGAACGGAAATTCTTCATCTGTCGGAAGCGAAAATGTTAAAGGATTCGTTCCCATCATATTATCCACACCAAAAGTCGGTGCAATCGACGGTCTGGCATTCGTTCCAGTAATACCAATCAACCCTTCGTTACTTGCCATGGAAGACCAATAACCTGCGATTCCGTAATGGGTTGAATTTCTGATAGCCCCTCCGGCCATGCCGTAGGTTTTTGCCTTCTCAATCAGCATCTTCATCATTTTATGGCTGGCAACCATTCCCATACCGTCATGAGCGTCCATTACAACAGTCGTTGGTGTTTCCTTTAGTATTTCAATCTCAGTCACAGGAAGTAAAGTTCCCTTTTTAATTCTATCGATATAAATCGGTTTAAATCGATTACATCCATGACTTTCAATACCTCTTCGATCCGATTCCAATAATACATCCGCACAAATCTCCGCATCTTCTCTTGGTACACCGTAGCCACAAAAAGCATCTACCATAAAATGATTCATTAGTTTCCAATCAACAAAGGGTCTGTTTTCTTTCATATTATAACCTCCCAATTTCTTTATAGTTTCATTATCGTTTCATCAATGAAATTCTATACATCTTCATTACAAAAACCATCAACTAAGTTATTCAAAAAAAGCTGTATTCTATCTATTAGTTTTTCATAGCGAATCCATTTTTTTATTTGCTCAATCACTATGGAAAAGGCTAATGAAATTACCAATACAACCATTAGGATTAACCAGACATTTTTTAAAGAATAAAGGTCCTTTTCAAAGATTCCATATCGCAGGAAATTTTGGAATAAATAAATATTCATGGAATGAATTCCTATCAAGCGTAAAATCGAATCAATTCCTTTAATCGCAATAATACAATATTTAAAAAATAGAATCATAATAATTGTAAAAATGCTATACGCAATCTGCCAATTGCTCTTAAAATCTAATTTTTTGAAAATAAACAACCATCCAATGAACAGCCCTCCTAGTGTCATCCAAGTCACTGCCAATCTTGTCCATATATTTTTAGGAAGCTTTTCTCCTATTTTCACAAATAAATCATAGTCGGCAAATATCATTCCCATCAAAACGGACATAATAAAAGGATAAGGATTTACTCCCTTAAAATGTCCAATATTCAGTAATCTTGGGAGCGCAATCAATAATAATAATATAGGTAAATAGCCCACCTTTTTACTACACCGATAGATTAACGGGATTAAAATGATAAATAAAATCGCCGCTGACATATACCACCAAGAAATACGCAAATATGGCGTTTTGAAAAAATTACTCAAGCCCAAAAAAATTAACAATAAATAATATATACCATGGACTATGGACTTCTTAAAAAATATTCGTTCCACGTCCCCCGAAACAATTTGTGTCACCACTGCCATCAGTATAAAAATGAAATAGTAGCCAGACATCGTTTTCAACAATCTGGAAATATACCATTTTAACGTTTGCTCTTTTGACATCTGCCGATTTTTAATTGATAACAACAATCCATATCCGGTGATAAAGGCAAAAACACAAATTCCCATTTTACACAAATCCGATAAATAAGCCATTGAATTTACAGAAAAAGGAATTGTTACCAATGATAATTTTTTCATTGCTTTAGCACTTCTAAAAAAATGAAAAATCAAAATCATCACTGCTGCAATTCCTTTTATTTTTAACGAATCTTCTTTTGTATAAGTATTTCTTTAAAGTCCATTCTAAAGTCCTCTCAATATAATACAGTATTCTCTGCTAACTATTATAATACATTTTTTACTTTTGCGTTAGTTTTTTCATTTCATAGCATTGTTCCAAAATGTTCCACAAAAATTAAAGTTTCGTTCTTCCAACAGGAAGAACTCATCTTCATAAACAGGACCTTGCCCTAACAAAAAAAGGGAAATACCCAAAGGTATTTCCCTCATATAAACATATTTATATTCCGTTAATCGAAATATCAAAAACCAAATCTTTCCAACTATTTACTTTATTTGTTTCCGGATGGTATTTTTTTTACTCATTCAAGTACTCTTTACCAATCGTGAAAGTGCCCAGTTTTAAAGGCTTTTCAATGGTTTTTTCTTATTTTCCCATTTCGGCGATAGCATCCTGTGCTGCTTACAGCCCATAAGGGATTTTTCATTTCACTAATATTTCCACTAATAATATTCATCTTTTCATCTCAAAATTTCTTCATCTAACAGGAATTGTTCAATTCCTATATACATAATGCCATTGTCATCCTGCCACGGTTTCAAATAATCCTTTACAATAACAATGATTGAATATAATATCTTTTACTACCTTTATTTACAACAAAATCCACTTCCAGCTGTTTTCTGATTTTTTTACCTGATGAATCCTTAGTATTATATTCAACAACTCCTACATCAACATTTTATCGAAATCATGGGGTGTCCGGGCGGTTGTATCAACGGTGGTGGTCAGCCATATGTTTAGAAGTTGTTTTCTTCCAAACGAAGACGACAACATTATGGACACTTATAAAGAAAAGAGAGCGAAAGCCCTTTACTCTGAGGATGAAAGACAAGTAATCCGCCAGTCTCACAACAATCCGCAGATCAAGGAACTCTACGACAAATTCCTTGGTGAGCCTAATTCTCATAAAGCTCATGAATTACTGCATACACACTATGCAGAACGCGAAGGATTTAATGAAATATAGGAAATCTCTGTTTTCGCCATTCATGTGGACGTAATGAAGAGACAGAAATTTTAAGATTGTACCCCGATTATTCAGATTTTGTGAATTTTCGGGGTACAACAAAGCAATCCAAAAACGTTAAATGTACCCCCATTTTTCAAATTCAACCGAAATCTGGGGTACACCTGACAAACTTCAAATAAAAAAGCGTACCCCTTTTTTTCAAATTCAAATCCATGTTCTTCTAACCATTTTTTAGCCTTCTTACAGGTACTGCATTTCGGATATTCTACAAATAACATAGGCTCTCCTTTCTAACCATTCAAAATCATTCTATCTCTTGCAATATTTCTGTCTTCTAAATTATTCTGTAACTTGCTGTATCTCTTCCTTATATGGATGTGCTAAGAACAATCCCATAAAGACTGTTCCTAGGATAAACACAAAATCAATCGTTCCCATGCAAAAGAATGCTCTAAAGAAAGAGACCTGATATTCCGTCATCATCCCCTTTAACATCCATGACTGAAATAATCGAGCAACAACATAGATTACCGGTGCATTCCACCAGCTATATTTCATTAGTAGGGTTAACTTCTGCATTCTTCCGATGACTACAACCGATGCTAATACGATATGGCCTGCAAGAAGGAGGATATGATATATCAAATTCATCAATCCATAGCCGCTTAACAATGATGACACACCTTCCATCACTGATTCCCCATTTTCGGGAATCAAAGATGCAAGAATTAAAGAAACTACAATGATGGCCAGTTCCGCAAGACACATGCCAATGGTCGGAATCAAAAGTAAGTAAGAATCTCGGAACAGCATTAACATAATCGCCAGCAAAAGAATCATCCCAAGAAATACGAATTCAAAAATCATTTCACTCCGCATTTCAAACGTCATATTGCTTCCCATATTTCCCGTCACTGTAGTATAACTAACCCATGTCCCCCACATTTTAACCACGACATAAACAATAAGAACTATAGCAGCAATGGGGAATTTATACTTCTTGTTTTCCATCATTTTCTCCCATCCTTACAGTTCTGTACAGAACTCAACTTTCTTTCCTTCTAAAATCATATTTGTGGTTCTCACCGCACACATCTTACCGCACATAGAGCAGGTATGTCTGTCTGCCGGAGGAGTGCTTTCGAAGTATTCTCTTGCCTTTTCACCATCGATGGCAATTTCAAACATTTCTTCCCAGTCCACTTTGTGACGTGCCTCTGCCATTTTATTGTCCTGTTCTCTGACGTGTGGCACACCCTTTGCAATATCTGCTGCGTGAGCTGCGATTCGGCTGGCAATGATTCCTTCCTTAACATCATTGAAATCCGGAAGACGAAGATGTTCTGCCGGAGTTACATAGCAAAGGAAATCTGCTCCGCTGGCTGCTGCAATGGCTCCGCCAATTGCTGACGTGATGTGATCATATCCCGGAGCAATATCAGTTACCAAAGGTCCTAATACGTAGAAAGGAGCATTATGACAAATTCGTTTCTGAAGCTTCATGTTGGCTTCAATTTCATTCATTGCCATATGACCCGGTCCTTCCACCATGACCTGTACATCTTTTTCCCACGCTCTCTCTGTTAATGCACCTAATTCAATTAATTCGGAAATCTGTCCACCGTCAGTGCTGTCATCAATACATCCCGGACGTAACGCATCTCCTAAACTGATGGTAACATCATATTCTCTAAGGATTTCCAACACTTCATCATAATGTTCATAGAACGGATTTTCATTTCCGGTCATCATCATCCATGCAAACAATAAGGAACCGCCACGGGATACAATGTTCATCTTACGTGGATCTCTACGGAATGCTTCCACTGCACGGCGATTGATTCCAGCGTGAATGGTCATGAAATCCACACCTTCTTCTGCATGAGCACGAACAACCTTTAAGAAATCTTCTGCTGTAATATCAAGCAAATCTTTTTCTAAATATCCAATAGCATCATACATTGGTACAGTTCCAATCATAGCCGGAGATTTTTCAATTAATTCAGTACGGAAGGTATTGGTCTTTCCATAGTTACTCAGATCCATGATTGCTTCCGCTCCAAACTTCAGAGCAACATCCACCTTCTTCCATTCTTCACTGTAGTCCTTGCAGTCTCCTGAAATTCCGAGGTTAACATTGATTTTTGTGCGAAGACCTTCCCCGATTCCTTCCGGTGAAATGGATTTATGATTGACGTTGCATGGAATTGCAATCACACCCTTTGCCACCTTCTCGCGAAGGACTTCCGGATCCATATATTCCTTCTTTGCTACCAATTCCATTTCCGGCGTGATAATACCCTTCTTCGCTGCTTCCATCTGTGTTTTGTAAGTTCTCATTGATTTACCTTCCTTTTCCTTAATTTGCATATTTTCCTTTGTAATCTGCTCCGTGATTCATTGGACCGCTGCCTTTTCCTAAGTCAAGCATTGCCTCTAAAATCATGGAGATATATTCTTTTGCTTGTCTGATGGCATCTTCCAGCGACATCCCTTTGGCCAGATTCGATGCAATGGCACTGGACAGGGTGCAACCTGTCCCATGAGTGTTTGGGTTGTCGATTCGTTTTCCTTCAAACCAGCATACTTTTCCCTTTTCATAAAGCAGATCGTTGGCATCATTGATGCTGTGACCGCCCTTGAGCAACACGGCACAACCATAAGTTTCATGAATTTTTTTTGCTGCCTTTTCCATATCGGAAACCGACTGAATTTCCATTTCTGCCAATGCTGATGCTTCCGAGATGTTCGGTGTTACTAGGGTTGCAATGGGGAACAGTTCCTCCACTAGCGTTTCCACTGCCTCTGTCTTAATCAGACGGGCATTGCTGGTGGCAATCATCACCGGGTCAACTACAATATTCTCCGCTTCGTACTGGCGCAGTTTTTTCCCAATGACCCGAATTAGTTGGGAGTCTGACACCATTCCGATTTTCACTGCGTCCGGTCGTATGTCCGTAAACACTGCATCAATCTGTTTTTCCAGAAACTCTGGTGTCACTTCCTGAATGGCAGTTACGCCTATGGTATTTTGTGCGGTGAGTGCTGTAATGGCAGTCATTCCAAACACACCGTTCATAGTCATGGTTTTTAAATCTGCCTGAATTCCTGCTCCACCACTGGAATCACTTCCTGCAATGGATAAAGCTGTTTTCATCTTCATCCTACAATTCCTCCGCTTTCATCTTTAACTGCTCTGTAGCATTTTTGATTTCACCCGCGCCGAAAATTGCAGAAACCACAGCCACTCCCCAGACGCCACTTCCACGGATTTCATCCATATTTTCTTCCGTAATGCCTCCAATAGCCACAGCCGGAATTTCGACCGAACCGGTAATTTCAATCAGCTGCTCCTTAGTAATGCGAATCGCGTTCGTCTTTGTTGGGGAAGGAAAAACAGCACCAACTCCAAGATAGTCTGCACCGGCTGCTTCTGCATTTTTCGCCTGTTCCACCGTTTTTGCAGTGGCACCGATGATGAAGTCCTTCGGTACTTTTTCTCGAATTTCCGCAACCGGGGTGTCTTCAATGCCTACATGCACACCATCGGCTCCACTCTCCAACGCCACCTCCACATCATCATCAATGAGTAACGGTACATCGTACCGGTGGCATAGTTCCAATATTTCCTTTGCTTCCTCTACAAAATCCTTATGGTCCAGATTCTTTTCTCTAAGCTGAACAATGGTCACTCCACCCTCCAGCGCTTCTTCAATCTGTTGATACAACGTCATTTCCCCTACCCAGTTTCGATCCGTCACCGCATAGAGGCGAAGCATTTCCTTTTTAAACTTCATTTCATCATTCTCCAAATTGTTTCAGATATTCTTTTGGCTCATCGCATTCCATCAAAGCACTCATAACGCAGGCACCTGTTGCTCCCGCTGCTTTGACCATGCCATAACGTTCTGGGGAAACACCCCCAATTCCATAGACAGGAATGTTGACTCTCTCACACACCTGCTTCAAAAAGTCCAGCCCGCGAGGTTCCAGTCCTTTCTTGCAATCTGTCTCAAAAATATGTCCCGCAACAATGTAACTGCATCCTAACCGCTCTGCCTCTATCGCTTCCTCCACAGAATGGCAGGAAGCACCAATCACTTCAAAGGTCTGAAAATCTTCCACGGAAAGTTCTCTTAACCGATTCATTGGAAGATGAATGGCATTGGTTTCCAACTTTTTTGCCACACAAACAAAACTGTGAAGAATACATTGCACTTTATGTTTTTTGCAAATATCCAAAACCTGTCCTGCCAGAATTTCATAATCCTTCTCAACCAAATCCTTTTCCCGTAGTACAATCGCCTCTACACCTGCGGAAGCAATCGTTTCAATCCGTTCTGAAAAATCATCCCGGCATAAATTCCGGTTCGTTACACAAATAACCTTAGACATAAAGATAATCATTCAGAACCGGCTGCAGTCCTTCTTCTGCGATGTCGCTGTACATCTTATCAAGACTTCGTCCGTCATTGATTTCAAACTGCTCATCGCCCTGCTGGCCGTCTGACTCCTTTCCACTATACTTGCTTTCGTGGTCACCGATTCCCGTGGAAACTCCTGCAGAAACCTTTGTGGCTGCAATCTTTACAATTCCATTTCGAAACGTTGCGCTTTCTCTGGAAGAAACAGTAATTCCCACATATGGCATAAAAATACGATATGCACAAATAATCTGACACAACTGCCTTTCATGAACATCCAGCGGACTGATCTTATCATTGTTGATAATCGGCCGAAGTCTCGGACAAGACAACGACATTTCCGCTGCCGGATATTTCCGTTGCAAAAAGTGGGCATGCAATCCTGTTGCCAAAGCATCCTTTCGAAAATCAGATAATCCCAACAATGCGGAAAATGCCACACCACGCATGCCTGCCATCAAGGCTCTCTCCTGAGCCTCAAATCGATAAGGCCAGATTCTTTTATGTCCTGCCAGATGCAAGGTTTCATATTTATCACTGTCATAGGTTTCCTGAAAAACGGTTACGTAATCTGCACCGCACTCATGAAGATAGTGATACTCATCAGTATTTACCGGATAAATTTCCAATCCCACCAGACGGAAATACTTCCGTGCCAATTTACATGCCTCTCCAATGTATTCCACGTCACTCTGGCTTCTGCTTTCCCCGGTAAGAATCAAAATTTCCTCCATACCGCTGTCGGCAATGACCTTCATCTCTGACTCAATCTGCTCTATGGAAAGTTTCATTCTCTGAATCTTGTTATAACAGTTAAACCCACAGTACACGCAATAGTTCTCACAGTAATTGGCAATGTACAGTGGTGTAAATAAATACACGGTATTACCGAAATGCTTCCCTGTCTCCAGTCTGGCTCGTTCTGCCATCTGCTCCAAAAACGGCTCCGCCGCCGGTGACAGCAGTGCCTTAAAATCCTCCACACTACAATGGTCGTGCTGCAGTGCTGCCTGTACATCTCTTGCAGTGTACTTTGAATAATCATAGGATTTCATATGAGACATAACCTGTTCCATAACATCTGATTCTATTTTTTCCATTCCCGGTAAATATTCCATATGATTAATTCGACTGGAGGGATCTGTTTCCAAACGATGTTTTCTCTTTAACGCTTCTTCTGATAATGTATCGGAATCAATAAAAAACTGATTTTCCATTTTCTCACCTTCTAATCATGTAAAAATCCTGTTAATGGGTCTGATGCAGAAGCACCACGAGTCAATACACGGCCTAACCCCGCAAGGTACGCTTTTCGTCCTGCCTCAATTGCCTGTCGGAAAGCCTGTGCCATTAGCGGCAAGTCTCCTGCTGTTGCCAATGCCGTATTTGCCATAATAGCAGCCGCACCCATTTCCATTGCCTCGCATGCCTGAGATGGTTTTCCAATTCCTGCATCCACAATAATCGGTAACTCAATCTCGTCAATCAAAATCTGAATAAATTCCTTAGTGCCAAGTCCCTTATTAGAACCAATCGGGGAAGCTAACGGCATTACCGCTGCCGCACCGGCATTCACCAAATCTCTTGCCACATTTAAATCCGGATACATATATGGAAGAACCACGAATCCTTCCTGCGCCAGAATCTCAGTAGCTTTAATTGTCTCCTGATTATCCGGCAACAAATATTTAGAATCTCTCATAATTTCCACTTTTACAAAATCGCCACAACCGATTTCCCTTGCCAACCGTGCGATACGAACAGCCTCTTTCGCATTTCGTGCACCACTGGTATTCGGAAGCAAGGTGACATTATCCGGAATGAAATCCAGAATGTTTTCTCCGTCCTTTGTATTGGCACGTCGAACTGCCAATGTAATCATTTCTGCTCCGGCGTCCTTAATTGCCGCTTCAATGAGCTGCATGGAGTATTTTCCGGAACCAAGAATAAAACGAGAGTTAAATTCGCGTCCACCTAAAATCAACTTATCATCTTTCATTTCACTACCTTCTCTCTATACATCATATTCTCCTGCGATGATTCGCAAAATGGTGTGGGCCTGATGTGCTGCACAAACCATCACTCTGGCAGCAAACAATCCATTGCTTTCGTTAACATCACTGACCCCGTCACCGCATAAATAAAATTTCTTTGTGACACATTTTGTCTGAATCCGGTTTGGACTGTCAAATCCTGCCATTCCGGAACCGGAAACCAGATACTTATCCGGCATTTTTTCAAGAACTGCGTTTACCAGCATTGCCTTTGCCTCCGCCCTGTCAAAAGCTTCACACACAATGTCCGCATCACCAATCAGTTCTTCCACATTTTCCTCATTCACCTTTACCCGGTGAACTTCCAAATCCACATAAGGAGAAATTTCCTTAAGATTCTCTTGAATGGCATCCGTTTTATACATCCCCACTTGATGTGCCTTGTACTGCTGACGATGTAGATTAGTCACATCCACCTGGTCAAAATCAATCAAAATCAGTTTCCCGATTCCCGCTCTTGCCAGGGCAATGGAAATATTTGACCCCAGACCTCCAAGGCCACAGACAGCCACCGTGGTGCCCGCGAACTTCTTCTGCAATTCTTCTCCATGACGCATGGCAAACGCCTGCTCCATTTCTTCTCTTGTAGGAATCATCAGCCACCTCCTACAAAACTTACCACTTCCAGAAAGTCATTTTCGTTTAAAATCGTGCCATCATACTGGCTTTTCGGAAGAATTTCCTCATTTAATTCCACTGCAATCTTCTGCAGGTCGTAACCATTCTGTTCCAGATAATCTGAAACCTTCATGCCTGCTGCATTCACTTTTTCCCCATTGATTGTTACCATAACATCCTCCTATCTGAAATAATCATATTATCTCTGGACATTGCTAACAAATAGGCCGCCTCCTACTTATTATCCACTTTGTGTAACCACACGGTCGCCAAATGAAATGCTCTGTGCAAGCACAGATTTTCACTTAGCTCGTCGTGGATAACAAAAAGGGAGAGTTTCCCAAGCCCGGAACTCTCCCAATAAATTCGTAACTTTATCTGTTTTAAAGTTCCCTACGTTGGCATTATCCAAATCAGGTATCGGTCGAAGGTTTACCTTCCTCTCAGCCTGTCACACAAGCTCCCGTCTCTAACAAATCAATTTTATGACTTCGATTGTTTTCTGTCAAGGGATTTCCAATGGAAAGATACTTTAATTCAATTTTATTTACTAATTCTTTAGAGAGTTCTCCGTCTTTGACTAATTCCTTTAATAAAACAATTGCTAAAACATCTGTAGCCTTTTCTATATCAGCTTTCCCAAACTGTATTTTGTAATCTTCCATCATTTTAGTCTCCATCCAAATCACCGCCTTCTGACAATGCAGCAACTGCATCTTTATTATGCTTTCTTGCCAATTTTGCTCTAATATTATCTTCTGGCATTTCAACAGGAACACAAACAAATCTCAATCTTTCATTAATTCTTTTTCGATAAATATTTTTATCACATTCTTGTCGATCCAGATTATTGTTAGTCGTTATAATAATTGGCTTTTTTGCATTCATTCTTTCATCAATAACCCAATAAACATTTTCCAAAGTGTATTCCGAATTTCTCTCTGCACCGACATCGTCAATTATCAGCAGGTCATATTCATTTAACCTTTTTACATATTCAACTTTGTCACTGGCATTAAATATATTATTGGTAATTTCGATAAAGCTTGTCATCTTAACCTTTACACCTTTTTCAATTAGAGCATTTGCAATTGCACAAGCCATATAACTTTTGCCTGTGCCAACATTTCCAATTAACATAAGCCCACCATTTAATTCCAACATAGCTTCCCATTTGTCTACGTAATCTCTTGCAATACACATTTTCGAATTCAGTCCATTGTCATTCTCAAATGTATTCTCCCACATGCTCTTATGATTGAAGCATTCTTTTTTTGCAATCATTACCAGTTTCTGTCTCTCTTCCTCCAGGACCTTTAATTTTTCTTTTTCTTCTTTCTCAACCTCACACTGACATTTGCACGGAATCATATTCCCGGTAAATTTATTTTCAATGTATTTTATTTTTCTTCCACAATTTTCACAAACATGATTTTCATATTTCTTGGTTGGGATTTCATCAATAGTCTTTTTTACAATTTCATTATTATTCATAACTTATAACCTTCCTTCTGTTTCAAATTTATTAGAATATTTATTATTATTTTTATTAATACTTTTATTTGTATTAAGATTTCTTAATGAGTCATCTCTTGAATTCTTTATGCCACCACTATTGCTTTCTTTAGCAGCGGTATTAAATTCATTTGAGTCTGACATTAAGAAATCTTTATTATTCGGAATCTTTACATAGATGTGATTTGCTGCTCCCATCTGAATCTTTCTTCTTTCTATCAATTCAAGGTCTTCTAATTCTTTTAAAGCTGCAAATATAACCGGTTCTGTTCTGCCAATATATTTAGCCAATTCACCTGCCGGATAAATCACATATATGTTTCCATCTTCATCCTTCATGTCATTTTCTTTTGACAATAAAGTTCTGCCAAGCAAAGCTGTATACACCAATTTTGATATAGGCTTAAGTTTCATCTTTGACAAAAATCTAGGTGAAGGATCATAATTATTTATCTTTGTTTCTTTCCTGATATAGTGAGTCAAATTCTCACCCCTTTCCATAATTTATTAATCCGGATTTTTTGTTGTCATGATGTCATCAAGTACAAAACTAATGTACTATAGTTTTCTTTAGTCGATGAGGGAGCGCTACTCCCCCTTTTGAATGGTCGCTTGATTTGCAAGATACTCATTTGTAATACAAATGATTTCTTGTTTGGGAGTACCCTAAAACCCCTTCATTTCATTTGGTGGTATAAAAAAAGCACCAGAAAACAATCTACTTTTTTCGCAAATTGATTTCTGGTGCTTTTTCACCGTTAATATTATTTCTTATTTTTCATAAAAGCTGTTTCAACGAGAGATACTCTAAAGCCATCATCTACTAAATTTTCAATCTTTTTTCCCATGTTCTTCCTCCCACTTGAGGATATTCTCACAAATTTCAATCACTCCTGCAATATTATACTTGGAACATTCTTCAGGAAATTTTGTCATGAGAGATTTAT
>JAEEGL010761335.1_pt1 | contig 28674 bp, 26 predicted proteins | sample 9134231 | NCBI WGS metagenome assembly JAEEGL01 (sample SAMN16246548, study PRJNA631951) | gut metagenome | biome: gut microbiome; feature: rumen; material: fiber-attached | host: Bos | place: Iran: Karaj | collected 2018-10 | reverse complement strand
GCTTTGAAAACACAATTACACAGAGTGCTTCAAAGTCTACAACAAAAGCTTACTACCAGGACGGATATACACTTGGTTATCTTGATACCTTTAAGATTGATTCAAGTGGTGTTATTACAGGTGTTTATTCTAACGGAACAAACCGTACAATCGGACAGTTAGCACTTGCTACTTTTGCCAACGACCGCGGTCTTGAAAAAGCCGGCGACTCTACCTTTGTTGAATCAAACAACTCAGGTATGGCCAGAATAGGGGAATCTGGTGTTGCAGGTAAAGGTACTTTGATGGCTGGTGCTTTGGAAATGTCAAACGTAGATTTGTCTGAACAGATGGTAGATATGATTGTAACTCAGAGAGGTTTCCAGTCTAACGCCAAGACAATTACGACAGCTGATACATTACTTGAAACTGTATTGAGCCTTAAGAGGTAATAGGTTTTAGGTGACAGGTTCCAGGTACCAGAATAAAGGTACTTGGAATTACACATAAAAAGAAAATTTTATCCCGGTAGATAATCCATCAATCTGCCGGGATTTTTTTTTAGCGGGCGTTGCGGGCGGCGTTTGAGCCCGCAGAGGGGGTAGTGAGCAACGAAGTGCGAGCGAGGGGGAGACTTCCCCCTTCTGAAACCTAAAACCTGGAACCTGGCACCTATTCCTTATGAAACGGCTTGAGTATTTCAACAATTTCTGTTTTCTTAAAGAGCGTAGCATACCCATAAGCAGACATTCCCATCTGATCTTTAATATCCGGGTCGGCACCGTTTTTGGCAAGGATTTCGCAAATCTTTGTACGGTCTGCTCCAACTGCAAGTACAAGATTTGATTGTCCTTCTTTGCTGATTGTATTTAAATCTGCGCCTTTTTCTATAAGGAGTTTTGTTATTTCAAAGTTACCGCGCCAAACTGCATCCATAACAGCTGTATAACCGCGGTCTTCGCTGACTGCATTAATTTCGGCACCAGCAGTAAGAAGTTTTTTAACAAAGTCTTCGTTGTCATTGCGGACAGCTATATTCAAAAGTGGTGTACCAAAGTCATCGCGTGAGTTTGGATCAATTTCGGCTTCAAGGAAGAGATTACAAATTTCGGTTTTGTTTTTGGACATAAACTGAGCAAAACAATCCGGTGTAAATGGAATACCGCGAATCATCAGCTCCTTTTTTGCCTGACGTTTATCGTTTTTAAGATTTATATTGCGGTACTGTTTTTTTAGGTAAGAAATAATTTTATCTTCACCATTAAAAAACTGAACGCCATCATCTGTAAATAAAGTATGGTAGGCCAGCTCCCTGTCGTTTGTAATTACAGGTGTGTTGTTTGCATAAAGATATCCTACAATACTTGCAAGGAGGGTGCTTTCTTCAATGCTTTTAAAAGCAGTAGGAGCTGAATAAATTACACAAAGCGAAATATTATCCAGACTTGGTTTTATGTTTAAAAGATTTTCTTCCTGAAAGTCGGTTGTTAAAATTAAAGCGCCTTCTTCATTTTTTTTGATTTCATCAATCATCTTAGAAAAAAATATGGCGTCATTACTCATTAATAAAAAATTCATATATACTATTATAAGGGGTTACGGACAAAATAACAAGAGAGAAAAAATATTAAAAAAATGCCCGCCTGTATCTTGACACAAACGAATACTTTTTATATTATATTAAAACATTCGCCGCAGTAGCTCAGTTGGTAGAGCGCCGGACTGAAAATCCGTATGTCGTTGGTTCGATTCCAACCTGTGGCAAAGGCTTCTGATTTATCAGAAGTCTTTTTTTTTGTCCTGGAATGTAGTATATTATATTGTATGAAATTAAACGAAAATGTGATCGCCTTTACAGGTGGAGGAACAGGAGGCCACATATATCCGGGTCTTGCTGTTGCAGACGAAATAAAGGCTCTGGCTAAAAAAGATAATAATCAGATTACTATAAATTGGATTGGCTGCTCAAAAGGAATGGACGGACAGCTTGTAAAAAAAGCAATTGGACCGGATGGCACACCAACTGCAGATTCCTTTTACGGTATTCCTTCCGGCAAGCTGCGCCGCTATCTTTCTTGGCAGAATTTTACCGATCTTTTTCGAATTGTTGGCGGGTATTTTGCAGCCCGACGCATCCTTAAAAAAATACGCCCTGCAATTTTATTTTCAAAAGGCGGCTTTGTAAGTGTGCCTCCTGTTTTAGCTGCAAAGCATCTTGGGATCCCAGTTTTTACTCATGAATGTGATTTTACGTTAGGACTGGCTAACAGGTTAAATTTTAAATCTGCAGATACAATGTTTGTTTCCTACGAAGAAACAAAAAAAAGACTGCCTCCTGCAGACCAGAACCGCGTTACTGTTACAGGTAATCCTGTGCGCCCGGTAATATACAATGCAGACAGCAAAAAGGGCAGGGAGTTTCTGCAAATCTCAGATGACTTGCCTGTTCTGCTTGTGCTTGGAGGTTCCTCCGGTGCTAAACAGATAAATGAGTTAGTTTGGTCTAACTTAGACTGGCTTTGCGAGCACTTTACAGTAGTGCACCAGACAGGTTTGCTCAATGCAGACAGTACAACCGAGCAGGAGCTTAAAGAAAAATACAAGAACCGCTATAAACCTTATCAGTTTATTTATGAACAGATACCGGACGTGCTTGCAGCTGCAGATGTTATTCTTTCCAGAGCCGGTGCAAACTCTATCTGGGAAGCCGCCGTCCTTTCAAAGCCAATGGTGCTCATTCCACTTTGCGGCAATGGTACACGAGGAGATCAGGTAGATAATGCAGAATTTTTCCGCCAGCATAATGCAGCACTTGTTCTTTTGGGAGACCAGGCTACCGGCAGCAATCTTAAGTCAAATCTGCAGACTCTGCTGGATCCGACCACCCGCGCACAATATTCAGCTAATGTCAAAAAACTTACCGGAGATATAAAACCTGCTGAAAAAATAGCTCAAATATTGTATAATCAAATCAGAGGGGAAAAATAAAAATGTCATTTACTTTACTTGATGTTATTATTCTTTTAGTTGTACTCATTTTTGCAATAATTGGTGGAACCAAGGGGTTTATTAAAGCAATATTTGGAAAGCTTTGCTGGATTTTAGGACTTATAGGGGCGTTCTTTTTTCACAAGAAGCTTGTTGGCCACATGAACCAGCTTGTAAAAAATGAAACCATATCTCTTATCCTTTGCTTTTTACTCATTTTTGTTGTAATTTTCCTTATTGTAAAAATCATTCAGACAATAATCGAACGCATTTTTGATGGCGAAATTATAAAAGGTCTTGACCGTTCTCTTGGATTTTTCTTTGGAATCCTCGAAGGATTTGTTATTATCTTCTTTATAATTTTTATATTAATGAATCAACCATGGTTTGATTGTTCTAAGCTTTTTGAAGGCAGTGTAATAGTAAAACTGCTTACACCTATGCTTGATTATTCAAATCAGAATCTTCAGGAATTCCAGGAACAGCAAAAACTTTCTGAACCTGGAAAAGCAACCGCAGTTTTAAATGCAATAAGATTCTGGCGGGGGTAAAAAATGCTTGAAAATCTGGTAGGGCAGGAAGCAGCAAAATCAATTATCAAAGATATTAATTCAAACACCTTTCCCGGTGCAGTACTTTTTTCTGGTGCCGAATGTACGGGAAAGCTTACTGCGGCTTTAGAGGTTGCACGTGTTCTTTCCTGCAATGCCGATGAAAGAGCACACTGGCTTTGTGAATGTCCTTCCTGTCTGCGGCATAAGGCTCTTAATTCTACAAACCTTCTGCTCATGGGTCCCAGGGACTGTTCTTTAGAAATTTCTGCTGCAAAAGATTCTTTTATAAAATCCTATCGCGATAATGACAGTCACTTAAAAGCTACAAGATATTTATTCTTAAGAAGTATAAGAAAGTTGACACTCAGATTCAGCGGAATCCTTTGGGAAGGTGAGACTAACTTATCTAAAATTGCAGTCCTTATGGAAAAAATAAATGAAAATCTTGAACTGCTTGATTTTCCGCGGGAGCTTCCACCTTTTGATGAAACTGTTAAAATCTGCGGTGAACTCGAAGCCGATTCCCTTAAGCTCGAAAGTGATTTTCTGTATGATTCCATTCCTGTAAATCAGGTTCGCAATATGGAAAAGTGGGCCTGCATAAGAAGTGATGAAGGCAAGAAAACTGTAATAATCGAAAATGCAGAAAGTATGCAGGTCAGCGTAAGAAATGCTCTTTTAAAGATTCTGGAAGAACCGCCTACAGACTGTGTTTTCATTCTTTTAACAAGTCACCGAAGCGCAATTATGGAAACCATTCTTTCGCGAGTACGTACATATAATTTTAAGAACCGTTCACCCGAAGTTCAGCAGGATGTAATAAAACGTGTTTTTCATAACGAATATTTTCATGGCGAAATTAATGAATTCCTTTTAACATTCCTGCCGGTTCCTGCAGACAAGGTTCGGCTTCAGTCAAAGAACTTTTTTAATTCTGTAATTCACGGAAAAATTCCTGACTGCGCAGAAGTTGTAAAGGACTGTGCAGGCTTTGAACCAAGAGTAGAATTCAAAATCTTTTTAAACGGAATTACAGATTGTGTTCGTCATGTAATGTCTACAATGGCAGGCAGTGAAGCCTGTGTTGAATTATCTAAGGTGCTTCGTCAATGTTATGAAAATGTAACTTTGTATAATCAAAAGGTAGATGCGGCTTTAGAAAGTCTTGTCCGAGATATAAATAAAATTAATGTTTTATACGGGAAGGTATTTGCCGGCGTATGAGAGGATATGTAAAGCGGGTTTCGCAAAAAGTAGGAAAGCTTTCGAATGAACAACTCATTTCTCTTCTTGACGATATGGTAGAGGAAAATGAAAACCTCTATTCCATTCTGGAATGTATTTCTGCAGGACTTCTTATTGTTGATAATGATTTTTATCTGCAGCAATCAAACAAAATTGTAGAGAGTCGTTTAAGTTTTTCTGTTTATCTTGATGACCCAAAAGCTTCTTCAAGTCCTATCTGGGAAATTATGGAAGATGAAGAAATTGGTGACTACTTTAAAAAATGTTACGAAAAAGAAATTACCAATTCTTCAGAAGATTTTACTGTAATGACTTCCGGTGGTTCTGTCCGTTTTTTAAGTATTACAATGACACCACTGATGCATGATGGAAAAACAACCGGTAAAATTATTCTTGTCCGCGATGTTACCGAAAAGAAAAACCAGGAAGTGCTTTTACACCGCATGGAAAATATGGCTAATCTTACTAATCTTGCGGCTGGAATGGCCCACGAAATAAAAAATCCTCTTGGTGCAATTTCTATTCATATACAGCTTATTCAAAAGGCATTGGAAAAAGCCCGAAAAAATGATGATATTCTTCCCGATAAAAAATTTGTTGAAGATCATATTGATGTTGTAAATGATGAAATTGAACATCTTAATAAGCTTATTATGGATTTTCTTTTTGCTGTTCGTCCTGTTAATGCGCAGCTGCAGCTAAAAAAACCGTCGGCTCTAATACAAAATATTGTAGACTTTTTTACACCAGAATTTCATGATAACGACATAAACGTAAAGCTCATAATTAAAGATGCAGAATCACGCCTTATGCTTGATGAAAAACTTTTGCGTGATGTAATAATCAATCTTGCACAAAATGCACTTGCTGCCATAAATCAGAAAAAAGAAAATCTTGGAGCCAAGGCTTCTAAATATACAGGCGAGTTTACTATTGAATGTGCCTCTGCCGACAACAAGTATTATATAATCATAAGTGACAACGGTTGTGGTATGAAAAATGAGACAGTTTCAAAAATATTCGAGCCTTATTTTACTACAAAAGCAAATGGAACCGGACTAGGAATGACAATGGTTTATAAAATTGTTAAAGAATTTTCCGGTGATATTTCGGTAGAATCAAAAGAAGGTAAAGGAACTGTCTTTACCATGGTGTTCCCGCTGCAGCAGGATGGAAAGCTTGCTATTGAGTCGTAGGAGAAAACATGTTTACAATTCTTACAATTGATGATGAAGAAAACATCCGTAATGGACTTGCCGACAACTTTGAGCTGGAAGGTTATAATGTAGAAAAAGCTGCAAACGGTAAGGAAGGACTTGCAAAAATTGCAGCCGGTGGAATAGACCTTGTAATTACAGACCTGCGTATGGATGGAATTCCTGGCGAAGAGGTTGTTCGTCGAGTTACTACCGAAAATCCTGGAATTCCGATTATTGTTCTTACAGGACACGGTTCTATAGAAGATGCAACTGCCGCAATTAAAGCCGGAGCCTACGACTTTTTGACCAAGCCTCTGGATCTTGATCACCTTAATCTTATTGTAAAAAATGCACTCAAAGGCCGCGAGCAGCAGCAGATAATCAACGAGCTGCAGCAAAAGATTAAAACCGGCAGCACTACCGACGGAATGATTGGTAAGAGTGCCGAGCTTAACAGGGTTCGTGCTCTTATAGAAAAAGCCGCTCCTTCTAAAGCCAATGTCCTCATTACAGGAGAAAGCGGAGTTGGTAAAGAGCTTGTTGCAAAATCCATTCATGATAAATCGCCAAGAAAAGATAAGTCTTTTGTAATTGTTCATTGTGCAGCTCTTAGTGAAACTCTTTTGGAAAGTGAGCTTTTTGGTTATGAAAAAGGTGCCTTTACAGGAGCAGACACACAGCACAAAGGCCGCTTTGAAGTAGCAAACGGTGGAACAATTTTCCTGGATGAAATTGGAGAAATAAATCCGTCTACTCAGGTAAAGCTTTTACGTGTAATTCAGGAAAAATCTTTTGAAAGAGTAGGTGGAACACAAAGCGTAAGTGTGGATGTAAGAATTGTAGCTGCTACAAACAGGAATCTTGAAGAAGAGGTTAAAGAGGGACGTTTTAGAGAAGATTTATTCTACCGCTTGAATGTTGTACGTATTCCTATGCCGTCTTTACGCGAACGTAAGGATGATATTCCGCTTTTGCTTCATGCATTTTTACGTGAGTTTAATATCGAAAACCAGAAGAATATTGCAGGCTTTGATAATCGTGCCAAATCTGCAATTATGAAATATTCCTGGCCTGGAAATATCCGTGAATTAAGAAACTGTGTGGAGAGTGCAGTTGTAATGTGTACAGGCGAAGAAATTAAAATAGATGACCTTCCTGCCAGTGTACGCGAAAAGGGTGAAGAAAAATCAATTTCAATTCCAATCGGAATGACGCTTGATGAAGCCGAAATGGTAATCATTCAGGAGAATCTTGCGTTCTGTAATGGAAATAAAACAAAATGTGCAGAGCTTTTGGGCATAGGCCGTAAAACTCTGCACAGAAAACTAGGTGAAGATGTGTAAGACCGCTGGAGGTCTGTGTTCGTAACAGGAACTAAATTACAGTTCCTGAAGGAATCACAGCCCCCTTACGTATAACGATTATTCCATCGGCACTGTAGAAAGAACCGTGGTCTCCGTCATCGTATTTTTTACCGCTTACACCGATCTGACAATTGTCACCAATGCGGGCATTTTTATCGATAATGGTATTTGCGATTTTGCAGTTCTTACCAATGCCGGTAACAGGTTTTCCTGCGGCAATGTAATCTGCCTTTTCATCATCATCATCGTAATAGTCTGCACCCATCATGATAACACCATCTAACTCCGTTCCTTTCTCTATAATAGAGCGTACACCGATTACAGATTTGTTAAGTTTACATTCTGTAATGATACAGCCCTCAGAAGTAAGGGAGCTTGTAATATCCGCCTTGTTAATTTTTGAAGGTGGAAGGTTACGCATGTGTGTATATATTGGTGAATTGTTTGAATAGAAATTGAATGCCGGGCATGGCTCTGTCAACTGAATGTTTGCTTCGTAGAAGCTTCTGATTGTTCCGATATCCTCCCAGTATCCGTCAAAAACGTAAGAACAAATCTTTTTCTTACCAATTGCAAGTGGAAGGATTTCTTTACCAAAGTCCGTGTATTTTTCATTTTCGCCCAAAAGGCATTCTTCCATAGTATTTGCATTAAAGATGTAAATACCCATAGAAGCAAGATATTCTTTTTCTGGGGGGAGTGCTCCACGTGCTTCTGCAGGAATCTTCCAGGCATCAATATTCATGTCTGGTTTTGGTTTTTCCATAAATTCCTTAACACGGCTCTTTTCATCAATTTTCATGATTCCAAAGCCTGATGCGTCGTGACGGTTTACGGCAGTTGTTGCAATAGTAATTTCGGCACCAGATTTAATGTGTGCGTCCATAAAGGCACGCAAATCCATCTTATAAAGCTGATCACCAGACAAAATTACATAATGAGTTGGTTTTTGTGTCTTAAAGTGAATAAAGTTCTTTCGTACAGCATCTGCAGTTCCTTCATACCAGCCCGAATGCTCCAGAGTCTGTTCTGCAGCAAGAATTTCTACGAATCCGCCAGAGAAACGGTCAAAATTGTAGGAATTTGTAATGTGAAGGTGAAGTGAAGCAGAGTTAAACTGTGTCAAAAGATATATTTTTTTGTAGCCTGAATTGATACAGTTAGAAAGTGGAATATCTACAATACGATATTTACCACCAAAAGAAACTGCTGGTTTAGAGCGTTCTTTTGTAAGAGGGTAAAGTCTTGTACCTTTTCCTCCTCCTAAAATCAATGCCAGAACTCTTGGTTCATCATTTTTTGCCATATATTATCTCCATAGAATTTTCTGATGTAACTTTTATTATAAGTCCGAAAGCCGGAATTTGCAAACTAATTATTTATTCTAAACTTTTTTTTATAGATTCCGACATTAAGAGTAAGGATTAAACATGTGTAAGGCCGCTGGCGGCCGGTGTTAAATAGCAAAGCGTTTTTAGCTTTACAACATTGAATGCTAGTAGTCTTCGAAAATTTCAGGGGGATAAATATTATATGATTCGTGGATGGTATACCGGAGCTTCCGGTATGAATGCTCAGCAGAACAGGCTGGACGCAATATCCAATAATCTGGCTAATGTAGATACAGCCGGATATAAACGTGATATTACAGTTTCAAAATCGTTCCCAGAGCTTCTTTTACGCCGTACAAATGCAGACGGTGTATATCAGATTCCGAATGGAATGGGTAGTGCAGATGCCGCCCCTGTAATCGGAAAACTTGGACTTGGTGTAGAGACAAACGAAAACTACATTGACTTTACCCAGGGTTCTTTTAAGCTTACAAATACCAGTACAGACATTGCTCTTGGCGGACCTGGCTTTTACGTTGTAGATACACCAGCCGGCGAGCGCTACACACGTAATGGTGATTTTTTAATCGGTAAAGAAGGTATTCTCGAAACAAAAGATGGTTATCCGGTTCTTGGTGAAAATGGAATTATTCATGTAGAAAACAATAAGTTCACAGTAAATCAGGACGGTGTAATCATTAGTGAAGAAGGTGAAGAAATTGACCGCTTCCGTGTAGTTCGTTTTGATAATGAGCGTTATCTTAAAAAGATGGGCGAAAGCTTTTATTCAACAAATGATATTGCAGGCCCTGCTCATATTGCAGAAGGAAATGAACGTCCACGTTTTGTTCAGAATTATTCCGAAACAAGTAATGTAAACGTTGTAAACGAAATGGTTCAGATGATAGAAGTAAACCGTGCATACGAGGCAAACCAGAAAGCTATCACTTCTGAAGATTCAATGATGGGAACACTGTGGCAGAAGGTTGCCGTGCTCCAGTAATTTGGCAGGAAGGTAGATAAATGGTAAGAAGCTTATGGACAGCCGCAACCGGCATGAACGGACAGCAGTCAAATATTGATGCAATTTCAAACAATCTTTCTAACGTAAATACAACAGGTTATAAACAGCAGAGAGTAGAGTTTGAAGATCTGCTTTATCAGAATCTTAAGCTTGCAGGAACTCCGGCTACAGAAGATACTGTAACTCCAGTTGGAATTCAGCAGGGAACAGGTGTTAAAGTTGGAGCGACCCAGCGTATTATGAACCAGGGTTCTTTGCAGAACACAGGTGTTGATACAGACGTTGCAATCGTTGGTGAAGGATTCTTCCGCGTTCAGCAGTATGATGGTTCTTATGTTTATACCCGCGATGGTACATTTAAAGTAGATTCAAACGGTCAGTTAGTTACAAATAACGGACTCCGCGTAATGCCTGAAATCATCTTGCCTGAAGGTTATGATGTAAGCACACTCAATATTACTCAGACAGGTCTTGTTAGTGTAAAGGTTAACGGCGGAAATGATCCGATTGAAGTTGGACAGATTGAACTTTACCGCTTTCCAAACCCTGTAGGTTTACAGGCAGAAGGTGATAATCTTTTTAAGGTAACAAATGCTTCGGGAGAAGCAATTGAAGGTCGCCCTGGATATGACGGCTTTGGTGATGTACGCCACAAGTTCCTCGAAATGAGTAACGTAAGCGTTGTAAACGAAATGGTACAGATGATTGTTGCACAGCGTGCCTACGAATTTAATTCAAAGGCAATCCAGACAAGTGATAATATGTTGTCAACTGCTGTCAATTTGAAGAGGTAGGCTGAATGAACGTAGGATTAGTTTCAAATACATATAGCGGAATTACTGGTGGTCAGGGTGCATTAAATACAGCACGTACCAACAGTGATAATGCAAAGTTTTCTGATCTTGTTGCACGTTTACAGGCACAGGATGATGGACGGGGAACTTTGTCTTCTTCTCAGATTGTAAAGAATGGTGAATTCAAGGGAGATTATACAACAGGATATGAAGGCACTTATACTTTAGAATCAGACAAAACTGCAATTGCTACAGGTGCAGCCCGTAATCAGGCTAATCCTCACGTTCAGGCCAAAACAATTGATAAAACAAGCACTCTTTATGAAAAATCTCTTGAACTTGAAGGCTTTTTTGTAAAGCAGATGCTTTCTTCTATGAGAAAGACAATAATGAAGGCAAACGAAAGCGATTTTGCCCAGAGCATGTATGAAGACATGCTTTTTGATGAATATGCAACTGCAATGACAAAAAATGCAGGCTTTGGACTTGCCGATCAGATTTACTTGAGTTTACAGGCATAAAAAATAATGAGGGTGGGAATGAAAAAAACTTTTAATTCAACAAAAAATCTTTTACTCACAATTCTTACCATTATGATTGGCACTTCATTTTTTACAGGCTGTAGAACTGTAAAAAGTGTAAGTCTTGCTTATTCAGCTAATGAAGATATTGATGTAGCATATATTTATTTTCAACTTTATAAGAAAAACGAACTTAGTGGTGCATTATATGTTACATATAATAATTTAGAAACACAAAAAGCCGAAAAATTTACTTACTGGTCTCCGGTAGAGCTTCCTGCAGGAGAACCTCTTAAGCTAACCCTTAGGCTTTTATATAAAGAGCCTCGCTCTGATTTTGGCGATGAAAATTGTATTGCTTCATGCTGTACTACAACTTTCAATGCCTTTGAAGCAACACGTGACGTTAATAAGGAAATTACTTTTAATGTTCCACCGCTTGAACCTTTTACTGATTATGTAATCAGTTATCGTAAAGGCCCTGGAATTCCTGGTAACAGTTACGTAACTCTCACAAGAAAGGATACAAAAGAAGTTATTCTTGAGAGAGAATTTAATTAGGTTATTTTTGGACTCGTTCCTGAAATTTTGTTTACATCCTTACCCTCATTTTGCGTTGCAAAATGAGGGTTCTTTTTTTATAATAACACTATGTCGCAAATAAATGAAAATCTTAAACTTCCGCAAAATCTTAATGGTATACATATTCATTTTGTAGGAATTAAGGGAACCGGAATGGCTGCCCTTGTAGAAATCTTTTATCATAACGGAGCTGTTATTACCGGCAGCGACGTTTCAGAACGTTTTTATACAGATGAAATAATCGAAAAACTAGGGCTCAAAGCTCTTCCTTTTGCCAAAGAAAACATTACAGATGATGTTCAATATGTAGTTTATTCTGCTGCCTATAAACTGGATAAAAATCCGGATCTTATAGAAGCAGTAAAAAGAAATATTCCGTGTCTTTTGTATACACAAGCCCTTGGTTTTTATTCAAGCCTGGCTTATTCCTGTGGAGTCTGCGGAGTTCACGGAAAGACTAGTACAACCGGTCTTGTTGGAACAATCTTAAAGCATATAGACGATATTCCATCTCAGATTCTTGCAGGTTCCATGATTAATTCTTTTGGTAATACCTGTACCTATACTTCGCCACTGATAGAAAAACTGGAGCCGCAGGATAAAAAATCAAAATCAATTTTTGTTGCCGAAACCTGCGAATACCAGCGCCATTTTATGTCGTTTTTCCCAAAAAAAATAATTCTTACTTCGGTAGAACTTGATCACGAAGACTATTATCCAACTTATGAAGATATAAGACAGGCCTTTGTTGATTATATATGCAGGCTTCCAATGTTCGGAGAACTCATTTATTGTGCAGATGATCCAGGAGCGGTTGAAACAGCTCTTATTGCCTATAACAAGCGCCCGGATATTCACATGGTTCCTTATGGAGTAAATGCCGGCGGAGATTATAAGCTTACATTCTGCAGTGTAGAAAATGAAAAAAACAACTTTAAGCTTGGTGCGTTTGAAAAAGAATTTGCAATTCAAATGCCTGGAAAACATGAAGTAATGGATGCTGCCGCAGCCGTAGCCCTTGTTTGCCAGATTCTCCGTTATTTTGGAAAACATCCTTCAGAATATGCAGACAAAATAGCAGAAGGACTTCTTGCTTTTACAGGTGGAAAACGCCGAAGCGAAGTTGTAAGAAAATTTAAGACACCTTCGGGTAATGATGTTATAGTTCTTGATGATTATGGTCATCATCCTACAGCAGTAAAAACAACTCTGGAAGGCTATCGTGAATTTTATAAAGGCCGTAAAATTATTCTGGATTTTATGAGTCATACTTACAGTCGTACACAAGGGCTGCTTAAAGAATTTTCCGAAAGTATGGACAGTGCAGATGTTGTAATTCTTCATAAGATTTATAGTTCTGCCCGCGAAAACCCTGCAGATTTTAATATAACAGGAAAAGATCTTTACGAAAAAACCTTAGAACACCAGAATGAAAAAGGAACAACTGCTGCAAAAAATAATGCAATTTATTATAAAGAAGAAATTCTTGATGCAAAGGATATTGCTCAATCCGAGCTTGAAAAACCTCTTCCACCAGAATACCCGGATGGTTATCTTTTTATAACAATGGGTGCCGGTGATAACTGGAAGCTTGGAAAAGAGATTTTTAAAGAGGTATAAATATGACATCGATGACCGGCTATGCTTATGAAGAAGTTACATCTGAACAAACTGTTGTTTCTGTAGAAATCAAATCGGTAAACTCACGCTTTCTGGATCTTACAATTAATCTGCCTCCATACCTTAATCCAATTGAAAGCTATTTTCGCACAAAAATAAGCGAAAAAGTTATCCGCGGCAAGGTTGATGTTTATATCCGCATTAAAGAAAATCATTCTGATGCACAGATAAGCGTAGATACCCAGCTTGCAAAAACTTATATGGAGGCTTACAGACAGATTGCTATCGCAGCAGGAATGTCCAATGTTGATTCTGCAGCAGCGCTTTATGCTCTTATTAATCAGGATGGAGTTCTTAATTCAAATAAGGAATATGATGTAGAAAAATATAAGACTCTCATAGATCCGGTTTTTGATGCAGCATTTGACCGTTTTGTTTCTGACAGAGAAAGGGAAGGTGCAAATCTTAAAAAAGACCTTGAAGAAAAACTTACAGTCCTGGAAAACTGTGCCGGCTTCTTTAAAGATTGGCAGCCAAAGATGGAAGAATATTTTAAAGAACAGATTACAAGCCGCTTTAATGAACTGCTTGGCGAAAACGCAGATCAGAACCGCATAATGACAGAGACAGCTGCAATGCTTGTTAAATATACTATCAATGAAGAAATTGTACGTTTATTCAGTCACATAAGCGCAATGAAAAATGAAATTCAAAATAATCCTGTTCCTGGAAAGCGACTGGATTTTATCTGCCAGGAAATGAACAGAGAAATTAATACAATAGGCAGTAAAAATCAATTTGCAGAAGTTGGAGCAATGGTAATAAACGCCAAGGATGCTCTTGAAAATATTCGTGAACAGAGTAAGAATGTAGAGTAAGCGCTATCCCAAAGCTAGTCGAAGGGCACATACAGGAGGCATATATGAAACAAGATTTACGTATAGCAATAAGTGGAAAATCGGGCTGCGGAAACACAACCGTCAGCGGTTTACTGGCTCAGAAGCTTGGATTAAAACTGATTAATTATACTTTCCGCCAGCTTGCAGAAGAAAAGGGAATGACTTTAAAAGAAGTTATTGAAGCTGCAAAAAATGATGACTCCTATGATAAATATGTAGATAAGCATCAGGTAGAGCTTGCACTTGCAGAGCCTTGTGTACTTGGAAGCCGTCTTGCAATATGGATGCTCAAGGAAGCAGACTTTAAGGTTTATCTTTATGCAAGTGACGAAACCCGCGCTCAGCGCATTTTTAATCGTGAAGGCGGGGATTTAGAGGCAATAAAAGAATTTACAGCAATGCGTGACAGGGAAGATACCGGCCGCTATAAGGAGTTTTACGGCATAGATAATAACGATTATGATTTTGTAGACCTTATTATAGATACTGCAAAATATCTTCCGGATCAGATTGTTGAGATTATCTGTGAAAAGCTTAAGGAAAAAGGCTTAATTTAATTCCTAGAATTTGCTTTCTGCAAAGCCAAGCCAGTTATCGTTAGCTAATAATGCTTTTTCTGCATCATCAAGCTGGAATGGATAGCTTTTTGAAAGTGAGCCTGCAATGAGCTTTACCTTTGCTGTTCCATCGTCGTTAATAACGATTTTACATTCAGTATCTTTGCTGGCAAAGGTTTTGAACATATCTGCAAGTGATTTTCTGTCAATTTCAATACCCATAAGGTTGCAGGCAAACATATCCTGACGGAATGGTTTTGCATAGGTAGGGGCAACAACTGTAAAAATACCGTTTACCTCGAGTGCAGAAGCTGCGTGTTCTCTTGCTGCTCCGCATCCAAAGTTTTCCCTGGTAATAATTACTTTTGTTCCTACTACATCTGCTTTTGGATTAAAGCCTTCAATTTTAAGTTCTTCAAAAAGATGTGTTTTTAATTCCTGTTTAGGAAGCTCTTTTAAGTAATTTTCCAGAATAATTTCGTCAGTGTTGATGTCCGACCTGTCCAAAAAGAGGACTGGACCGCCAAAAGTTTTCAATTTTTTCCCCCTGATATTTCCCGATGATAGGGAAATATATGTTATATATTTATTATAACATCAAAATGCTTAAAAGTGGAAAAAATATGTTGTTTTTATTGAAATTCAGGTTAAACCTTTAATATAAATAACAAATAATTAGTAAGACATAGATATCAAAAATTGACAATAAACTTCATCATAGAGTATAATTAAAAAGTTATATTTATATAGAAGATTAATAACAATCGGAGTGAATAATTGAAGCGTTTTTTCATTGCAGCAGGTATCTTATTTCTTTTTATTTTTAAATTACCTGCCGCAGACTTTACTTTTACAGCAGCCCCAGCAGTAAATATCCAGTTAGATAAAAAAATGCCAATCGGTTTTTCTGGTTTTATTCAGGCCGATTTAAATCTTTTTAGTTTTTTAACCTTTGGTATTGAAGGAAACTATTCCATGTTTAAGCCGGATGGTTTTACAAAACCTATTCAGCTTTATGGCGGCGGTCTTGATCTTGGAATCTATTTCTTTCCACTTTCTCGTATATATACAGGCATTGGCGGTGGAATTGGTGCCAATTCCGGATATGTAAATGTACGCGAAGCAAATGCAATCTATACAACTTATAATCCAAACGGACTATATTATCACGGTTATGCAGATTTAGGCTTCCGCTTTAATCCAGATTTTATTCTTACAATAAATGGTGGTTATCTATCTTACATAAAGAAGGATTTTTCTAATTTTAACAATGGCTTTTATGCAGGAGTTGGAATTAAAATAAATAAAACTGTTGGAAGCAGTGCAAGAAAAGCAAAGGCTGTAACAGTCAGTCTTGAACAGTACGGAGATATCTATCCTTCATTCAGCAGAATTTACCGTGATAATGAATGCGGTATGCTTACAATTACAAATCATGAGTCTGCAGAAATTCGTAACGTTCATATTTATTTTGATGCAGACAAATATACCTCGAATGTAATTGAATGTGGTCATGTTTCCAGAATAAACCGCTATAAGAGTACACAGATTCCTTTGTATATTGATTTTTCGGATGCCATCATGAGCTTTAGTGAAAACGGACTCATTCCTGGAACCGTTACTATTGATTATGAAATCCTTGGTCAAAAAAGACAGATTAAACAAAGTGTAAACCTTTCTATACGAAACCGAAACGCTTTTGTATGGAGTGATAAGGCTGCATTAAGTTCCTTTGTTTCTTCAGAAACTCCGGAAATTCAGAACTTTGCAAAATCTGTAGCTGGGATTGCCCGAAACCAGCTTGCAACAGGTATGAACAGAAACCTTCAGTTTGCTGCAGGTATGTTCCTTGCTCTTCGTTGTGCAAATATTACTTATTCAGAAGATACTCTTACACCTTTTATAAGCTATCATACATCCGAAGAAGAAGATTCTATTCTTTATCCTTTGCAGACAATGGAATGTCTTAGCGGAGACTATGATGATATTGGTATTCTTCTTATGTCCTGTCTTGAATCCCAGGGTATAAGCTGTGCCTATATGGTTACCGAAGATGATTTTATTGTATTTGTAGATTTAGCGCTTTCTCCTTCTGCTGCCGCAAATCATTTTGTAGATTTGGAATCGGTTTTGATTGATGAAGAACAAAATAAAGTTTATCTTCCACTTTCTATGGCAGAATATGAACATGGATTTACACCAAGTAAAAACAAGGGTGCTTATGAACTTAAAAAGCTCCTGCTTGATGAAGAAGGAATCTATGAGTTTATTCTTGTAGAAGAAGCCTGGACCGTTTATAAGCCTGTTGTATTTAATGTTGCTTCTCAGAATCTTCCAAAGCCTTCAGATACATATCTTGTTGAACAGCTTGATACTGCCGTTAACAACTATATTTATACAGATTTGAATCCTATTGTAGAAAATCTTAAGAAAACCGGCGATCATAATAAGATTGGTGTTGCTCTTGTACGTGCAAAGCGCTATTCAGAAGCAAAGGCAGAATTCCAAAAGGCAGGAACTGCAGCTGCAATGAATAATATTGCAAACATCTGTACTATTGAACAAAATTATGACGAAGCCATGAAGATGTATCAGAAAGCTCTGGAAATGGATCCGGGAAATAAGACGGCTCAATCAGGACTTGATAACTTAAAAAATAAGCTTGGATTATAAAGCGGAGAAAGGAATGAAGCTCATAAGCAAAAAATCAGTTTTTTGTGCAGTTCTTTTATATGTTTTCTCCTTCTGCGGAATTTTACCGCTGGCTCAGGCAAAAGCAGCAGAATTTTCTATAAGGGCTTTTCCAATATATACTTACTTTAGTAATGATCTTTGTAAGCTTGGACTTGGTGGAACTGCAGCTTTTGATTTTTCTCCTGCCACATTCCGTGCAAATGACAAGCTGCTTTTTTCTGTACAGGGTTCTTATGTAAATATGATTGAAGACGGAATTAATGCCGAAAACTATATTGATTATGGTATTGGAGCCGGCTATTCCTTTAGATTAAGCGACCGCTTTTATATGTATCCGGAATTCTTAGGTGGAATCTGGACAATTATTCAAAACAAAAAAAACAAGCTTCCTTCAGAAAGAGGCTTTTTATACGGAGCAAGACTTTCGTTTGAATTTCACATTCTTCCGGAGTTATATGCTTCTCTAAATACCGGCTATAAATCACTTAATCTTTTAGATGGAATTCTTTCGCATAGTATTCATGCAGGAATTGGAATTACCTATAATTTTTCTAAGGGCCTGCGTTATTCTTCTAATATTAGTATTCCAGAGGTAGATTTAAGTCCGCTTTTTCCGGTTTTTTATGCGCATTATATTGATAATCCTTTTGGAACAATTACTCTTGCAAATAATGAAGAAGCTGCAATTACCGATGTCCATGTGTATTTTTACAATGAACAGTATATGCTTGCCAGAACTCTTGTGGGCTCCTTTGATAAAATCAAACAGGGAGAACAGGTTAAGATTCAGATTACGGCTCTCTTAAACGAAAGCATCCTTTCACAGCTTTCCGAATCAATGACAACAGCTCAGGTTACAGTTGAATATAAGCTTTTAAATAAAGCAAAGGATTATTCACAGACTCTTTCATTTACAACCTTAAGCCGTAACTCTATGACCTGGGAAGATGACAGACAGGCTGCAGCTTTTGCTTCTCCAAGAGATTCCTGTGCTCAAAAATTTGCCAGGCAGGTTAAATCAATTGTAAAATCTTCGGTTCGTAAAGATATTCCTTTGAATATTCAGTATGCAGGTGCGCTTTTCTGTGCTCTCAAAGAATATGGAATTAACTATGTAATAGACCCGAGTTCTGCATATTCAGATAATACTGGTGGACTTACAATAGACTTCCTTCAGTTCCCTTATCAAACCCTCTCTTATCACGGTGGAGACTGTGATGACCTTTCTATTATGAATTGTTCGCTGCTTGAAGCAATTGGAATTAAAACTGCGTTTGTAACAATTCCTGGCCATATTTATATTGCATTTGATTCCGGGGTTTCTGAACAAGAGGCAAAAACTCAAATTCCAAACGGGCACTATGTTGTAAAAGATGGGGTTGTCTGGATTCCTTATGAAATTACACTTTGTACCGATACCTTTGATCTGGCGCTTAGAACCGGATACAGCCAGTGGGAAAAAGCAGGGGAGGCTGCAGCTTTAATTCCTTTAAAGGATGCGTGGGCTGCATTTAAAGCAGTAAGCGTGCCCGAATCAGATACTTCCATTCAGTTCCCGGAACATGAAAGAATTCTAAAATCTTTTGCTAATTTAACCTATTAAAATTAAACTTATATGATATAATATCTCATAATTTATTTTCTAATAAGGATTATTCTATGTTTTACGAAGCCAAAAACACACTTGTATTCAAAAAAGGAAACGAAACTCTTATGATTGAGCCATGGGGAAAAGATTCATTAAGAATCCGTTCAACACTTGAGCGCAATTTTGAAGACAATGACTGGGGATTAACACAAAAAATTAATAAAGGAACTGCTGTTATTTGTGTAAACAAAGATGGAGCAGAAATTACAAACGGAAGACTTAAAGCATGCCTTAACAATAACGGTGTGCTCAGTTTTTATAAGGATGATAAAAGAATTATCCATGAATATTTCCGTTCTTATGATCCACAGGCTACAAAGCATTCTAACTGTACAAAGGTTGTCGCCCGCGATTGGCGTGGAATTATAGGTGGTGACTACAAGCTTACAGTACGCTTTGAACCAAACGATCAGGAAAAAATCTTTGGAATGGGGCAGTATCCTGTTCCTTATCTTGATATGAAAGGCTGTAGTCTTGAGCTTGCTCAGCGCAACAGTCAGATTTCCATTCCTTTTGCATTATCTTCCCTGGGCTATGGCTTTTTGTGGAATAATCCTGCAGTAGGCCGTGTAAACTTTGCAAAGAATATTACAGAATGGACTGCTGAATGCACAAAGGTAATGGATTACTGGATTACAGTTGCAGACACTCCTGCACAGATTATGGAAAATTTTACGGCCGCTGTTGGTCGTGCTCCTGTTATGCCAAAAGAATACCTTGGTTTCTGGCAGTGTAAGCTTCGTTACCGTACTCAGGAAGAAGTGCTTACTGTTGCACGCAAATACAAAGAAATGGGAATCCATCTTGATGTTATGGTAATTGACTTTTTCCATTGGCCTCGTCAGGGAGACTGGTGTTTTGATAAGGAATACTGGCCGGATCCAAAAGCAATGTGTGATGAACTTCATGCAATGGGAACAAAGGTAATGGTAAGCGTCTGGCCAAGCGTAGACAAGAAATGTTCACATTTTTATGAGATGCAGGAAAAAGGTTATCTTGTCCGAACAGAACATGGTTCTAATCAGACTTACGACTTTAACGGCGACTGTCTTACTTTTGATGCAACAAATCCGGAGGCTCGGGAATATCTTTGGGAAATCTGTAAGAAAAATTATGCAGATTATGGAATTGATATGTTCTGGCTTGATAATGCTGAGCCAGATTACAATGTTTATGATTATGGAAACTATCGCTACCAGCTTGGAAGTGCTCTTTCCTGTTCAAATATTTATCCAAAAATGTACAGTCAGGCCTTTTATGATGGAATGAAAAAAGCAGGTTACAAGGACTTTGTAAATCTTGAACGCTGTGCCTGGGTAGGAAGCCAGACATTAAGCCAGGTTTTGTGGAATGGAGACGTGCAGTCATCTTGGGAATGCTTGCAGGACTCAATTGTTGAAGGCTTGAATATCGGTTTAGCCGGAATTCCATGGTGGACTACAGATATCGGCGGCTTTATGTATGGAAATCCTTCTGATAAAGGCTTTGTTGAACTACTTTTACGCTGGTTTGAGTTTGCGGTATTCAGTCCAATTCTTCGTTTGCATGGAGACCGCGATCCTCATGATATTCCACCACTGGATAAAGATCCTGAGCGTGGCTACGGTGGAGGCTATTTGTTTACCGGTCAGCCAAACGAGATCTGGTCTTATGGAGAAGAAGCCCAAAAAATTATGGAAGCTCAGATTAAGCTCAGGGAAAGTTTTAAGCCTTATGTAGAAACTCTTATGCAGCAGGCAAGTAAGAATGGAAGCCCTGTTATGAGAACTATGTTCTATGAGTTCCCTGATGATGAACGCTGTTGGGAGCTTAAAGATCAGTATATGTTTGGAAGCCGCTATCTTGTTGCTCCTGTTTTGAATGCAGGCCAAACAAGCCGCAGCGTATATCTGCCTGCCGGTAAGTGGAAGCATATTCACGATAGCAAGGAGTATGAGGGTGGAACAGAAATTACAGTAGATACTCCAATAGAAAATATTCCAGTCTTTGAAAAAATATAAAAAGAGATTCCCGGGCTTGACCCGGGAATGACATGTCATGAAACAACGTTTACAGGTTTACCATCTAACCATGCCTTGAGGTTTTCTTCTGCAATACCCTGGAGGCGTTTTCGTGTCTCATATGGTGCCCATGCAATGTGTGGAGTTATGAGGCAGTTTCTGGCATTAAGGAATGGAGAATCCTTGTCCATTGGTTCATGTAAAAGAACATCAGCTGCATAACCTGCAATACCACCTGCATTAAGACAATCTGCAAGTTCTTTTTCTACAACAAAACCACCACGGGCTGTATTTATAAGATAAGCTGTGCTCTTCATGAGAGAAAGGCTTTCTTTATTGATAATATTCGTTGTCTGTTCTGTAAGAGGTGCGTGAAGTGTTAAAAAATCTGAACACTTTAACAATTCTTCAAAGCTTACTGCAGTCGGCATATCAGGTTTAGGAGTACGTGTACAGCAGATAACATTCATGCCAAAAGCTTTTCCAATCTGGGCAACCCGGCTTCCGATGTGTCCGTAGCCAAAAATCCCAAGTGTTTTTCCTGTGAGTTCTGTAAGGCTTCCATTCCAGTAACAAAAATCAGGACATTTTACCCAGTCTCCATTCATTACAGACAGACTGTGTTGTGCAGCCTGATTTGTAAAATAAAGAATGAAAGAAAAAACATGCTGGGCTACAGAATCTGTTGAATAGGCAGGAATATTTGTGACCGTAATGTTATGGCGTTTTGCAGCTTGTATGTCAATAACATTATAACCAGTTGCAAGAACACCAATATATTTAAGATTTGGACAGGCGGATAATATTTCTTCTGTGATTTGAATTTTATTCAGAAAAACTGCGTCACTGTTTCCAATACGCTCTTTTACAAGATTTTGCGGTGTTCTTTCATAAACAGTTATATCTGCATATTGATTTAAAAAATCCCATGGAAGATCACCAGGGTTTACTGCATGACCGTCTAAAATTGTGAGCTTAATCATAGTTTATTTAGCCAATAACATCGACACCGCATGAGGTGATTGCAGCATTTATGGCATCTTCCTGACTGGCATCGCCATAATCTACAAGAACCTGAGATTTTTCGCAGTTGGCAACCGCATTAGTTACCCCTGCTACTGCAGCAACTGCTGCCTGAACCTTTGATGCTGTTCCATCGTCAAACATGCCGACTACATATATTTTCTTTTGCATTTAAGTACTCCAGGTTTTCCCCGATCCAAAAATAATTATAAACTAAATATATTTTTTTTTCAAATGAAAATATAGTACATATCAAGGTATTTATTGTAATTATTCTATATGAGTGCCTTTGAGTGTATTAAAAACATAATTTATAATTGCCATTCCAATAATGATTATATATCCAATTATACTCATAAAATCAGGAATCTGTGCAAAGAAAATAAAGCCGAATAATGTAGAAAATAAAACCTGCGAATAATCATAAATAGAAATTTTATTTGCTGGAGCGTGATAATAAGCTGCTGTTACCGAAAACTGACCTCCCGCAGCACAAGCTCCGGCTCCGCAAAGTAGGGCTGTCTGCTGCCAGGTCATAGGATTAAAGCTTGTAATAAGATATGGCACCGAAAGCAGCATAGAAAATGCAGAAAAGAACAGAATTATGATTTTTCCATTACATTTTAAATAACTTAGCTTTCGGATAGAAGCATAAGCAAGTCCGGCTCCAACTCCGCCCATAAATGCTGTAAGGGTTGGCAGCATCTGTGTAAAGTTAAAAGAAGGCTTTACAATGAGGATTGAGCCCAAGAATGCGATTATTATACATATAAGGGGAACAGGCCTTATCTTTTCTTTTATGATAAAATAACTGAATAAGATTGTAAAAAATGGAGCCATTTTATTTAAAATTGCTGCGTCCGATAAAAGAATTCTGTCTATTGCGTAAAAGTTTCCAAAAACTCCTATTGAACCTGCAATGGCACGAAGAAACAAAAAGAGAAGTGCTCCTTTAGGAATCTGGATGGCTTCTTTTCCATTAAGGCGTACATCCTTAATTGTACCACCGAGTGCTATAATAAATGCAACTGCGTTACGGAAAAATGCTTTTTGAACAAAATGAATGTCACCTGCAAGCCGTACAAATACAGCCATCAGTGCAAAGAAAAAAGCAGAGCAGATTATAAAGAAAACACCTTTTTTGGTATTAATTGTTTCGCTTTGTTCTAGTTCTTCCATTTTCCTAATTGCCCGCAGGCACCACCTATTTTTCTTCCACGTCTGGTTCTAAGAGTTACATTAAGCCCGGCATTTTCCAGATATTCTGTAAAGGTTCTAACTTCTTCCTGGTCCGGTTCTTTAAAATCAAGCTGAGGAACAGGATTCCACGGAATAAGATTTACATTTACATCAAGACCACGTGCAAAATCAACCATATTTTTTGCAGACTGAATTGTAGTATTTTTTTGATGAAGAAGAGCTGCTTCAAGTGTAACACGGCGTCCACTTTTTTGAGCATAATAATCAATTGCTTTGCGAAGTTCTTCCAAAGAATTTTCTTTAATTGCTGCAACCGGCATAAGTTCTTTGCGTAAGTCTTCATCTGCTGTTGTAAGAGAAACTGCAAGTCTTATAGAAGGTCCGTTGTCGGCAAGATCATAAATACCTTTTACAATTCCGCAGGTAGAGAGGGTAATGCGTTTAGAAGAAAGGGCTCTTCCGTCTTTATTACACAAGATTTGAATTGTCTTACGGATTGCTTCCAGGTTTTGCATTGGTTCACCCATACCCATAAAAACAATATTATCAAGCTTGCCGGCTTCATGTTCCATATATAAAAACTGTTCAACAATTTCGCCTGCAGTAAGATTACGGGCAAGCCCAAGAGTTCCTGTCATACAAAAAGCACAGCGCATGGCACAACCAGCCTGGCAGGATACACAGGCAGTTTTTCTTCCTTCTTTATCTGTAAGTAGAACGGTTTCTACACTGTGTCCGTCATTAAGAGTTATAACTATTTTAATTGTTCCGTCCGGATCTTTAAGAACCTGGTCTATAACAGTAGATCTGAGTACAGCCTTTTGCTTAAGCTCATTCCTTAAATCAATGCTTAGGTTTGTCATTGAGTCAAAATCGTTTGTACCGGTGCTTACCCATTTGAATATCTGTTTCCCTCTGAAGGCCTGGGATAAACCAAGCTTTTCAGAAATTTCAGAAGGAAGATATTCGGTAAGGATTATTTTTTCCACGTTATTTTCTGAGCCGTTCCAGAAGATTTCTTATCTGAATATTCTTTCCGTCGTTGCGCAGATAATCTTCAAGCAGCTTAATTGCCTCATCCTTTCGGTTCATGAGGGAATAGCATTCTGCAAGATCAACATAAAGTCGGGAATTGCGTGGATCGTTACGGATAAGATTTTTAAAGCGGTCTACAGCCTCTTCAAATTTACCCTGACATTTACAGATAAGTGCAAGACCAATTGCTGCGTAAATATCAAAGTCAATTTCAAGAGCCTTTGTATAATATTTTACAGCTTCATCATAGTTGCCTGTTGTTCTGTAAGCGTCACCGGCACGGGTTAAAATAACCTTATTGCGCGGATCAATTTCAAGAATCTTGTTCCAGTATTCAATTGATTTAATCTGCTGATTCATACCGCGGTAACAGTCTGCAAGTCCAAAAAGTGCATAAAAGTTTTTTGGATCACGCTGTAAGGCTTTGTCAAAAAAGAAAGTTCCCTTTTCAAAAGTCTTAAGCTTGCGGTGACAGTTTCCGATTGCAGTAAGAACACGGATATCAACATTATCAAGATTTAAATCATAAATTCTTGTCCAATAGGTGAGTGCATCCTTGTATTCCTTAAAGTCGTAGCTTAAGTGACCAAGACCAATAAGGGCATATGGATTATCCTTTTCCATCTCAAGAACTTTAAGATAAAGCTCTTTTGATTTTTTGAATTCATGAATTTTACGATATGCATCTGCAACTCGTGTAATAACTGTGATGTTTTTATCATCGTGAACAAGGTACTGCTGCCAGATATCAATTGCTTTAGAATATTGATTCAAAGCCTTGTAGCAGTCTGCAAGCCCAAAAAGAGCGTAGTTATTTGAAGGATAGAAAGAAAGACATTTATTATAAAATGTAATTGCTTCGTTAAATTTGTTTTCTTTACGGGAAGTATCACCAAGTCCAACGAGTGCATAATTATTATTATCTTCGATATCTAGAATCTGAAAGAAAGCTTCTCTTGCCTGTTCAAACTCACTTTCTTTTAATAACTGATAACCTTTTTTTGAAAGTTCTGCAATTTTATCATTACTCTCTTTAATTGCATCCCCCGACATTTCTGGAAGCATTGGTTCAAAAATGTCTTTTTCAGTTGAAGCCATGTTGTCCATGTTTTTTAATTCTCCTTATTATTTTTAAATCTTTTTTAAATACATCAATCGTTTTTTATAAGAGTCGAAATTACCTGAGCAATTGACTCATATATTGGTTCCGCATCTCTTTTATTATGGGCAAGGTAGTAAGCCTTAAGAGCTTTAAGACCCTCATTTTTGTCCATATAGTAGTTGCCTACACGTGTGAGACCATCCGAATAACCTGTTGTGATATAGATTCTGCGGGCATCTTCAATGTTACCTGCATTGAACATTGCATTAGCCTTGCGATTGAGAATAACCTTTTGTTCGGAGCTTAAGCCGTCAACCGGATTATCAGTTACCTTGATAAAACCGTCGGGAATTTTCTTTTCCCTGATTGCTAAGTCAAAATTTTCCTGAACTTTTTCCCTCTTACTCATTTTTCCATATTTCCAAATAATTATTCAACTTATATAATACCATATTTTTTAAAATAGTCAAAATTTTTTAATAACGTTTAACTTTTTTAATGGCGGTAAAAATCGACGATAGAACGGCCATAAATTCGCTGATCTGTACGTTTTAATGAGCCGATTGTATCAGGCATAAAATGCTCTTCGGGCCTATGAACCATAATTATACCATCAGGTGAAAGCATTCCGTTTTTGTCGGCCTGTTCTACAAGCTGTTCGTGAAATTTATATGGGAAGGGTGGATCAAAAAATATATAATCAAAAGATTTCTTACAACGTTTAATAAAATATTCTACAGGCATAAAATGACATTGAATTTTTATGCCCAATTCTTTTTCTGTAATTTTTACATTATTTAAAAGTGTGGAAGTTTTGATTTTGTCTTTTTCGCAAAGTTCAATATGGGTTGCTCCGCGAGATGCTGCTTCAATTGCAATTGTTCCCGAACCCGAAAAAAGATCAAGCCAGGATTTTCCGGTAAGGTCACCAAGTATAGAAAAAACAGATTCACGCATTCTGTCCATGGCCGGTCTGATTATTCCGTCAGGGCATTCGATGATTCTTCCTTTTAATGTTCCGCCAGTTATTCTCATTTTTTATTTAAAGCCCAGTAAGTGTCATCATGTGGTAAAGAGGAATTCTGTTTTGCAAAATCAAAAGCAGTTTTACCATCGGAAGTACGAAGTGAAGTTGAAGCACCGTATTCAAGCAGTTTTTTAATGATTGCAGTGGAAGATGAATATTGTGCAGCATACATAAGAGGACTCTTTCCATTGTAGAATGTATTTAGAGGAATTGCTTTTTGAAGGAATAGTTCTGTTTTGGCAAGCTTTGAAGAATCACTTACAGAATTATCAGAAAGCATAAGGATAAATGCCTGCATGACGTCTTTTTCCAAAGCTGTGTAATATGAAAGAAGCTTTTTAATTACAGCAGGATTTGAATTATAAGTTGCAGCAAGCGAAAGAGCCGAAACATTAAAACGGTTTTTATTTTTAATATCTGCGCCCTGTCCAATAAGCTGCTCAATTATTATAAGATTTTCCTGATAGCGAACTGCATACATAAGGGCTGTCCAGCCGTCATTATCTTTTAGATTTACGTTTGCACCCGAAGTAATAAGTTTTTTTAATTCCTTATCATTTCCAGATTTTGCAGCATTCATTAAGAGTGTAACACCTTTTGAATCTGCCTCGTCAGGATTAAGAATTATATTTTCATCTTCGTCCTCATCATCAGACGGAAGAGCAATTGTCTTTTTTGGTGCGTAATCAAAAAGGTTCTCTCTCTGATAACGGTTTACGCTTGTTGTGGCTTCGGTGCTTATAGGAAGCTCGAATGTGCTTTCTGGTTCGGTTGGAGCTGTGTCTTGTGTCGCAGTTGGAGCTGGGGTTGTGGTTGCATCTGGAGTTGGGGTTGCAGCCGGTGTCTCAGTTGCATCAGGCGCAGAAGTTGCAGCTGGTGCTACAGTTGAATCTGTTGCTACAGTTGCAGCTTGTGCAACAGTTGCAGCTTGTGCAACAGTTGCAGCTGACGCTGCAGCAGTTGTATCAGTTGTTGTAGTTGCAGCTGGGGTTACAGTCGCAGCAGGTGCTGGCGTTGTGACAGTTTGTGCAACAGAAGGCGACGGAATTGGCTGTACCTGGCTTGGTGGATTTAAGAATTCTGTCTGCTGCGGAGAATTCTTTTCCGGATGAAGTATATCCGGTTCAGAAAAACGGGAATTAGCATTTGGGGCCTGAGCTGCAACTTGAGCGGATGCTTCAGCCGGGGCTGGGACTGCAATTTGGGCTTGAGTTGCAGCTGGAGTTTGGGTTGCAACTGGGGCCGGGGTTTCAGCAGGTGCGGGGGCTGCTGCTGGAGTTGTTGTTTCAGCTTGAGCTGGGGCCGGAGTTTCAGCTGGTGCGGGGGCTGCAGCTACGTCAGTGGATTCAACCGGTTCGGCAGCTGCAGCTACGTCAGTGGATTCAACCGGTTCGGCGGTTGCAACAGCTTCACTTGTTTCAACCGGCGCTGCGGCTGCAGCTTCTTCAGCAGCTTTTTCTTCCGGAGCTGTAGCTGCAACTTCTTCAACAGATTCCGGCTCTGCTTCCGGTGCCGGGGCTACTTCAGTTTCGGCTTCTGCAACAGAAGCTTCTGGAGTTTCTTCAGGTGTTGCAATTTCAAGTTTTGTAGGTTGGGTAAGATAATTAGTAAAAAAATATTTTTCGTAAGTATCTGCAATGCCAAACGCAGAAATATCTTCCTTTACCTTTTTGAATTCATCGGCAAAGAATTTTTCGGGATTTTTGGTAATATAAGTTTTGTTTTTGGCAATACAATAATCTTTATCAGGTTTAAGAGAATTTGCAATCCAGATAAGAACAATTTGTTCACGACTGTCTACAGGTCCGCAGACAACGTTTCCTGCTTTTGTTTTATTTTTGAGTTCACAAATGTACCAGCTTTTTGGAGTTTCTTCAGTTTCGTTTATTTTTGACTGAACATTAGAAGGTATATTAGAAAGCGCTTTCTTTTTTGCAGAAAAAGCCTGGGAACTTATTAAAGACAGGAACAGAAAAACTAAAACAATTCTTCTCTTAAAATTCATTTCTATATTATACTCCATATTATAATTTTTTACAATGATAGCCTATATCCTTATTGACGGACAAAAGCGGTTTCAATATAATAATAAAACATCCTTGGAAGCCTTAAATGTGGCTTTCCTTTGTCCATAAGGAGGAATAGGAATTCTGCTTATATGCAAATTCCTGTTTTACATTTCAATAATCGTCGATTGATGGAGTGTATTACTGTCCTCCGAAATGTTCTGCTCTGGCAGGATGAAAATTTCAGGAGATACTTATGAAAAAGTATGAACTTATGGCTAT
>JAEEGL015540392.1_pt1 | contig 28675 bp, 18 predicted proteins | sample 9134231 | NCBI WGS metagenome assembly JAEEGL01 (sample SAMN16246548, study PRJNA631951) | gut metagenome | biome: gut microbiome; feature: rumen; material: fiber-attached | host: Bos | place: Iran: Karaj | collected 2018-10 | reverse complement strand
TATGCAGCGTTATCTGTCCCGCGCTGATATTCAGCTCGTTTTTCACCTTTACGCCCTTGTAGGACGTCGTCGAGGCGTCCGAGGCCGTATATCCGGAGTAAGAACCGGTATATACGGTGACCGTCGGGGAGCCGCCCTCTTCGCCCGAAACCATTTCAAAATTGCGGGCCGCCTGAAATCCGTCGCCCGCCGCGTAGACCGTGACCGAGCCTCCCGACAGGATTATATCCCCTCTTGTGACGCCGTTTTTGCTGACGTCCGTGTTTTCGGTCTCGATCCCGTCGCCGTTCGTCGAGATCGCGACGACGCTGCCGCTCTCGACGGTTATAGAATCGTTGCCCTTGAGCGCGTTGCTATACGCGGTGACCTTAAGCGAAAGGTTTTTGATCGTGAGATCGTCCTTCGTATGTATGCCGCTATTATATCCGGCGTTGACGACGAGCGTCCCGCTTCCCTTTATTTTGAGATCGCAGGCCGCGTAGATCGCGCCCTTTCCCTGATCGTCGTCGTCCGACGTTTTCGCGCTCCGCGTATCGTTTATCACGTTTTCCGTGCCGCCCTTCGCCGATATATCGACGTCGCCCGCCGAGATTATTTTTACGGGAGAATCCGTCCCGCACGTGACGGTCGCGCCCGAGAGCTCGACGACAACCTCGTCCTCTTCCCCCGCCTGAATAACGATCTGTCCCTCAAGCAGTCCGGTCGCCGTGTACGTACCCGCCGAGGTGATGGTGTAAACGTTCTCTGATACGCTGAACTTTCCGTCTTCGGTCGTCATCTCAAAGGTCCCGGTGGCTTCCTTCGCCGTGATATCCGTGTCAAAAACCGCGCTTGCAGGGGTCCCGTCGTCAAGGGCGCCCGTGCCGTTTGCGCCGCCCTGAATACCCGTTCCGGCGCCGCAGGCGGCAAAGGTCATGATCATGACCGCCGCCGTCAGGGCTGAGATTATCTTTTTCATTTTCATATCTGCTCCTCTTTTCGTTCTGATTTCGTTTTTAACAGCCGTTTTCACGGCGTTATCTCCTTCCCGGACAGAAAATCCTTCTCTGCCGGTGCTCACAGTCACCATTATACAGAGGAGGATTGAAAGAAGATTGAAGATTTTTTATTTTTTTATTTTCTGACGGGAAGCCGTACGGTGAACGCCGCCCGGCCGTTTTTGTATTCGGCGCTTATCTTTCCGCCGTGCGCCTCAGCGACCGCCTTCGCTATCGAGAGCCCGAGACCGTAATGCCGACCGTCACCGTTCCTCGCCTCATCGGCTCGGTAAAATCTTTCAAACAGACGGTCGATCTGTTCGCGGCTCATTTCATCGGCTTCGTTTTCCGCCGAAAGCATGGCGTGATGCTTTTCACGCCCGAGACGGATCAGGATTTCGTCTCCCGTTCCGTGAGACAGGGCGTTGTCGAGAAGGATCGAGACAAGCTGACGGAGCTGACCCGGGTTACCATCGACGGAGATCCCGGGGAGCACGTCCGACGCTATCGACTTTCCCTTTTCATACGCGAGGGTCTCAAAGGGCAGGACCTCACCGAGGACGAGTTTCGAGAGATCGACCGTTTCTTTCGGAAGAACCCGGCTTTCTGCCTTCGACAGCGCGAGAAGCTGCCCGACGAGGTCGCTCATTCTTTCGTTTTCATAGTCGATGTTGTCGAGCCACTCGCGGTCTCCGACTTCCCGCCTGAGCAGATCGCTGTTCGCCGAGATCACGGCGACGGGAGTTTTAAGCTCGTGTCCGGCGTCCGAGACGAATCTCTTCTGCGCCCTGTCGTTATCCTCAAGAGGCCTGACGATCCCGCGTGCTATAAAAATCGATATCACGAACAGGACGGCCGTCGCAGCCCCGCCGATGACGAGCATCTGATAAAACAGCCTCGTCTGGTTGCTGTCGTTTATCGTCTGGTCGAGCATCGCGACGAGAGTAAAGTCCCCCCGCTCTTCGATGAGATATGTCATGTTTCCGTATCTGCCGCTTTTTCTGCCCGTTCCGAGTATGGCCGAGGCGATACCGGGGAGCGACTCCTCGCTGTGCAGATCGCTGTTGCCGCTTTCCACGGCGATGACCTCGCCGTTTTCGGAATACGCGACGGCATAGAACGTCGACAGACGGAACTCCGGCTCGTTTCTGCCCGGGCGGACGTCACGCCCTCCGCGGGGATCGAACGTGTCGCCGGTCCCCGGTCCGGGCATTCCGCCGGGCGACGGCTGTCCGTCCGGCGAAAACCTCTCGGCGAACGTCCGGAGCATCTCGCCGCTCTCCCTGTCGAGCGCCGCGCGGTTTGAAACGTATATCGTCGTCAGCGTGACCGTCATGAGGACGAGGAGCGAGAACACGACGGCGAACACGATCCTTCTCTTTGTTTTAACGAACATCTTTCAGCCTCAGTTCATATCCGATCCCGCGGAGCGCCTTAATCTCGCACCCGGATTCGACGAAGGCGAGCTTTTTTCTCACAAAGGACATATACACCTCAACGTTGTTGTATTCCGAATCGCTTTCGTATCCCCATATCCTGAGGGCGATCCTTTCCCTGCTCAGCACCTGCCCCTGATTCGCTATCAGGTATTCGAGAATGCGGAGTTCCTTTTCCCCGAGCCGCACGCTCTGCCCGTTTTCGCACCTGAGCACGGCGTTCCTGACGTCAAGAGTCAGGTCGCCGTAAGCGAGACTCCCGTCGTTTGTCGGGAGATTCCGGCGCCCGAGCGCTCGCAATCGGGCGAGGAGTTCTTTCGTCATGAACGGTTTTGTGAGATAATCGTCTGCTCCGCTGTCGAGACCCTCGACCTTGTCGTCGAGCTCGCTTTTCGCCGTCAGCATGAGTATCGGAGTGCGCACGCCCTCCGCTCGCGCCTTTTTCGCGACCGCAAAGCCGTTCATTTTCGGCATCATGATGTCGAGCACGCAGATATCGTAAAGTCCGCTTGCGATCTCGTAATACGCGTCCTCTCCGTTATCGACAGGCGTGACCTCGTATCCCTCCCGGCGCATTATCTCGCAAAGCGCCCGGTTCATTCTTTTTTCGTCTTCCGCAAGTAATATCTTCATTCCGTTTCCCGCGCCTCCCCGGTTTTCCTGCGCCCATTATACGCCTCTTCCTTGAAACAAAATTGAAAAACCGGGATTTTTTTATCCGGAGAACCCCCGGATTTATTATATCACAAAAGACGAACAAGTCAATATCGGGGACGGGCGGCGCGTCTTGAAAAGAAAAGCGCGGGGCGGTATAATATTTATAGCGTTATAGCGCGGACACGGTCCACGAGACAATGTGAAACGGCATTTTTTCGTCGCCGGCGGCCTGTAAAACCGCCTTTGAAATATTGACAAAAGCGCCGCGGAGTGCTATAATCATGAGTGCTTGGAATGCGCATTCCAAAAACGGCCGCCGGCAAGGGAAGGAGACCCGATGAATAGAAAATCAGCGACCCGCGCGTTCGCCGCGGCGCTGGCGTCGGCAGCCCTTTTTCTCGTCTGCTGCGGCCGCGACCCCGTCCCCTGCCCTTCGGTGACGGACATCGCCGGTACGGATTCGGGCGCCGGCGAAACGGAAGAGGAAACAACGGATTACATCCCGTTTTCCGGCTTTTCCGGTTATACCGTTATAATGCCGGACCGCGCCTCCGACACGGTCGGCGCGGCCGCCCGTGAGACGGCAAACGCGATCGCTCCGCTCTCGGGATTCCAGGCGGTCCTCAGCGAAAAGGATTCTCCCGGCAGGGATATTCCCGAAATACTTGTCGGGAACCTCAGAAGACCCGAATCCGCAGAGCTTCAGATAAAGCTGAAAAACTCCGAAAAAGGCCGGTGGTACCACATCGGATGCGCGGGAGATAAAATTTTTATACTCGGATCGGACGACGACGCGCTGTTCTGCGGAGCGAGATATTTCGCGTCCCGCATCTGCGGCGCCGGAGAAAAGGAACAGAACGTAATGATACCCGAAAGCAGAACGTTTCAGTACGACGGGGTTTCCCCGTCGGTCATAAGCGTTAACGAAAAGAACCGCGCCTCCGTTTTTGCCGCGGAGGTAAATCTCGCGGAACAGCCGTGGTTCGCAGACACGGACGGAACGCACGATATGTCCGGCGTCATACAGAGGGCGCTCGACTATGCCCGTTCCCTCGGCGGCGGGATCGTCTTTCTCCCAGCCGGAAAATATCTCGTCACGGAGCCGTTAAGGATTGAAACCTCGGTTACGCTGCGCGGCGCGTGCTCCGACCCCGACGAAGACGGCGCCGGGGAGGGCACCACGCTGATATTTTCATTCAAAGGAGCTAAAAAGCGCGAAAACGCGATGACCCTTTCCGAGAACGCCGCCCTTCAGGGGATTACCGTTCTTTATGAAGGGCAGGATATGAAAACGCCCTTCGGCTTCACCGTGAGCGGCGAGGGCAACGCGATAACGATAAAGGACTGCGTGTTCCTGAACAGCTGGAACGGCATCTCGAGCGGGAAAAAGCCCGTCGGGATGGTTACGATAGAAAACGTCAGAGGGACCGTCCTTCACACGGGGATCGAGGCGGAACAGCACGCCGATATCTGCGTAATGACAGACGTGATCTTCTCGCCCTCGTACTGGGCGAAAAACGGCGGCCCCGCCGAGGAGGACATCCGCTCCGCCATGAAGGAAAACGGCTCGGTCGGAATGTACCTCGGGGACGTCGACCGTGACACGTATGAAAACGTCCTGCTCGACGGATTTGAGACCGGTATATACAACCGGGAGGCGACCCGCGCGGGATGCTCCGGGAGCTTTTACGGGCTCAGGATCCTGAACAGCCGGACGGGCGTAGAGGCGCACGGGCTCAGCCCGGCCTACGGAATCTGCGTCGCGTGCGGTGAGATCCGGGCAAGCGGAACGGCGATCCTGAACGCGACGACGGACGGAGCGCGCTCGATAGTGAACACGGCGAACCTCGAGCTGACGGGCTCCGTATCCGGCAGGATAAACGCGATTTTCGACGAACGCGCCGTATCGGCCGCCGCGGGAAAGCCGCGCGAAGTGCCGCAGGCGCCGGCAAACCTCTTCAACGTCATAAGATACGGGGCCGACAGAAACGGAAAGAAAGATATATCCGGTCCGCTTCAGGATGCGCTCGACGCGGCCGAGGCGGCCGGCGGAGGAGTGGTTTATATACCGGCGGGGCTGTATCTGCTCGAAAAGCCGGTCAGCGGCGGGAAAAACGTCTGCATTCAGGGGGCGCACCCCGGCGCTCAGGGCGCGACCTCCGATTTTTCCGGCAGCGTTCTGCTCGTGAAGCACGGTAAAAATCTCGGGCAGGACGGGCAGGCGGCGATAACCCTTTCTGGGGACAATTCCGGCGTGACTGGCGTGACCGTCTATTATCCCGAAAACGGCATTTACAACGACATGAAAGGAAAGACCGTTTCGTCCTGTTCTCCCTTTCTGCGCTGCACCGGCAAAAACAGTTATTTCACCTTCTCATGCCTCGTCGCGGTCTCGCGCGCCGTTTCGTTCGAAGGGGCTGACGGATTCATCGCAGACCGGCTTACCGGGACGTTCTACGACTGCGGGATTTACGCGGAGAACTGCTCCGGAGGGCTTGTCACGAGGATACATACGAACGGGACGTATCTCGCCGGCGACAAAAAGAACAAAAGCGTGCTCGGCTCAGACTGGTTCAACGACATGAGCCGCCTCGGCGAGGCGGTGCTCGAGGGGGTCCTCGGAAAACGTCTCGTCCAGGTGAGCGCCTCGGGCTGCTCCGGTCTTTCGGTCAGTCACACATTCTATTACGGCGGGCGCCGGCTTGTTTGCGCGGAAAACTCGGATCTGAGTGTACTGTGCTGCGAAGGCGCGAGATCGAGCGGCGAATCCTTCGTCCTGAACGGCGGCTGTTCCCTGTCGGTCGTCATCTCAAACCGCCCGAACGGAAATCCGTACATAAAGAAAACCGGGGAAAACAACAGGGCTTATATTATCATGATGAACAACTCGCTGACCGTTTACAGCGGAAACGCGTGAATAAATAATAAAGGACTCAGGTAATGAAGGACAGCATTCAGCTCAGGCAAAAGATCATCGACACCTGTCTTTCGCTCCGCGGACAGGGCTACGTCTACGGAACGTGGGGAAATATCAGCGTCCGGCTCGACGACGGGAATATACTCATAACCCCGTCGAAGCTCGATTACGCAGAAATGAAGCCGGAGGATCTGCCGGTCATAGCTCCCGACGGGGACGTCGTATCGGGGAGCCGCCTCCCGACGAGCGAGCGGGAGATTCACAGAGGGATGATGAACCGCCGCCCCGACATCGGCGCCGTCATACACACCCATTCGCCGTACGCCATGGCGTGCTGCGCGATCGAAGGCGGGATCCCCGCGTTTTCCGAGGAGATCTGCCAGCTGTTCGGTGGACCGATCCGTCTTTCCGACAGGTTCGTCCCGTCGGACGCTCACGCAGAGCTCGGCAGAGTGGTCTGCGAATCCTTCGGAAACGACAACGCGCTTCTTATAAGAAATCACGGCCCGATCGTCCTCGGCAGGACGCTTGACGAGGCGTTCGTCTCCTGCCAGATACTCGAAAAGACCGCGAAAATATATATGAACCTGCTCCGGACCGGAAAACATATCAACGTCCTGGACGACGAAACGATCGCCCGCGGAAGAGATTATTTCCTGAACGGATACGGAAAAACCTGAGGAGGCAAACATAAAATGAAAATAGTGACGATGGGCGAAATGATGCTCCGGCTCATGCCCAAAAACAACCTGCGTTTCGAGCAGGCGACGGAGTTCGAAGCGTTTTACGGAGGCGACGAATCCATCGTCGCCGTATCCCTTGCGAAAATGGGGATGGAGACGAGATACGTCACAAAGCTTCCGCTCAACCCGATAGCCGACACGGCGATAGGCAAGCTCCGCGAGCAGGGCGTCGACACCTCCTGCATAGTCAGGGGCGGGGAGCGTATGGGAATAAACTATTACGAAAACGGCGCGTCGGTAAGAGCGTCGAACGTTGTTTACGACCGCAAATACTCGGCGATCTCCCAGGCAGACGGGGATGAGTTCGACTGGGACAGGATCTTCGGCGACGCCGACTGGTTCCATATAGCGGGCATCACGCCGGCGATCAGCGAAAAAGCGTCGGCTCTCACCGAGCGCGCAATGAAAGAGGCGAAAAAGCACGGAGTTACCGTCAGCGTCGATCTCAATTACCGGAGCAAGCTCTGGACGAGCAAAAGGGCGCAGGAGGTCATGATTCCTCTCATGAAGTACGTTGACGTCTGCATCGGAAACGAAGAGGACGCCGACAAGGTCCTCGGCTTCCGCCCCGAAAACACCGATATAACGAAAGGACAGCTCGACATAGAGGCGTACAAGGACGTTTTCAGACGTCTCAAAGAGGCCTTCGGGTTCAGATATATCGGTTCGACCCTCAGGGAAAGCTATTCGGCGTCCGACAACGGCTGGTCGGTCCTCGTTTACGACGGAAACAAGTTCTGTCATTCAAGGACTTATAAGATCCATCTCGTCGACAGGGGCGGCGGAGGCGCGTCGTTCGCCGCGGGCTTCATTTACGGGATTCTGAACGGTATGTCGCTTTCCGAGACCGGCGAGTACGCCGCCGCGGCGTCCGCACTCAAGCAGACCATAATGGGAGATTTCAATCTTGCGACCCCCGACGAGATAAAAGCGCTCGCCGGCGGGGACGCCTCCGGGAGGGTAAAAAGATGATAATTGACAACATCAGAAACGCCGGGCTTTACTACGGGCTCGGGAAGAGATTTGAAACTGCGCTCCGCTTCCTCGAAGAATACGACGGCAAAGCGGACGAAAAGGCCGATATACCGGTGAGCGACGGGGTCACTGTAAAATGCCGCCCGTACGTGACGAAGCCGGAGAGCGAATGCGCCTTTGAGGCGCACGAAAAGTTCGCCGACATTCATTTCGTCGTGTCCGGCACCGAGTGCATAGGATACGCGCCGGTCGACACGCTTTCCGTCACGGGAAAGAACGAGGACAAGGACATGATATACCTCGAGGGAAAGGGCACGATGGTCCCGCTGCGCGCCGGGGATTTCATGATAACCCTTCCCGATGACGCGCACATGCCCTGCGTGGAAAACGGCGGACCGGTGTTCTGCGGTAAACTCATAGCAAAGGTCAGAATGTAAAATACGGCTCAAAGCCCGGATCAGGAGTAAAAACATGAACAGAAGCGACATTTCACTCAAGGAAAAGGTCATATCCCGCACAAAGGAGTGCGGCATACTGCCCTGCATAAAACTGCATAAGAAGGACGACTATATCGCGTACGCCCAGGCGATGTACGACGGCGGAGCCAAGGTCATCGAGGTCACGATGACGACGCCCGGCGTGCTCGAGGCGATAGAGGCGATCTCCTCCCATTTCGGCGACAAACTTCTCGTCGCGGCGGGCACCGTTCTCGACCCCACGTCGGCGAGGGAGGTAATACTCCACGGCGGAAGCGTTATCGTCAACCCCTGCGTCATTCCCGACGTCATCGATCTCGCCGCCAGATACAACGTCCCGGTGTTCTCCGGCGCCTTCACGGCGACAGAGGTGTTCACCGCGATGAGGGCAGGCGCGAGCATGGTCAAGATCTTCCCCGGCGCGCTCGGAGGACCGAAATACATGACCAACCTTAAAATGGTCTTCCCCGACGTGAACCTCATCCCGTCGGGCGGCATCACTCCCGACAACGCCGCGGAGTTCATAAAATGCGGTGCCTGCGCCGTATCGGGCGCGAGGACCTTCATGGACTTTGACAAGATCGAAAAAGAAGGGCTCGTTTCGGTAACGCGCCAGGTCGCGAAATTCGTCGAGATAGTAAGAAAAGCGAAGGAAGACCTTCCGATAATACCGTAATAATCCAAAATGAAAAGAGTAGCCATAATAGGAAAACAGCAGCCGCTCTATATCAGGGAGCGGATGAAAAAAATGCTCGACGAAGCCGGCCTCCCCGCCGACATTCTCGATATGCCTACCCGCAACACCGCCGACTGGAAAGAAGAGCTCGCCCCGTACGCGGCCGTCATCAGCGCGGGAGAGAAGATCCCCGCCGAGACGATAAACGCCCTCCCGGAGCTCAGACTCATCTCCCGTTTCGGGGTCGGGACGAACGAGATAGACAAGACGACGGCCGCCGAACGCGGCGTCGCCGTCTGCAACGCCGCCGGAAGCTTTTCGAAGTGCGTCGCGGAATGCGCCCTTACCCTTACGCTGAATCTCATCCGCGATTTCGTAAACGCCGAAAAAGACCTCCGCCGAGGGGACTGGAGCAGGTTTTTCGAGGGCAGAAATGCCCGTCAGCTGAGCGGAAAGACCGTCGGTCTCATCGGCTTCGGGGATATTTCAAAGGCGCTTGCGAGAATGCTCGGGGCTTTTGACTGCCGCATACTCGCCTACGATATCAAAGAGGACGAGGAGGCAGCGAAACGCCTGAACGTCACGTTCGTAGAGCTTGACGAGCTCTATTCCTCATCCGACGTGATAAGTCTCCATCTTCCGCTCACGCCCGGCACCGCGCGCATGATAAACGGAGAGACCATCTCGAAAATGAAGCCGGGCGTCACGCTGATCAACACAAGCCGCGGCGGGCTCATCGACGAGCAGGCCGTTGCCGACGCCCTGAAGAGCGGCCGGCTCGGGCACTACGGCTCCGACGTTTTCGAGGTCGAGCCGCCGCCCGCGGACTGCCCGTTGCTCGGCGCGCCGAACACCATGCTCCTGCCTCATTCCGGCTCAAACGGAATAGAATCGGTGGAATACGCCGGAGAGTTTGCCGCAAGGAACGTCATCGATTTCTTCTCGGGACGCGAGGTCAGGACGATACTCAATCCCGGATATGCCGCAAAGGCCGCAGGCAGATGAAGATCAGTCCGGTATTTTACAAAAACGTCCCCGCCGTTGAGCTCAGCACCGGAAAATATTCCGTTACGGTGCTCCCGGGGGAGGGCGGAAAGATCGCGTCGTTCAGGACCCTTTCCGACGGACGCGAATATCTCTGGCAAAACCCGTCGCCCGTGTATTCTCACGTCGGGCTTTCCGACAGCTTCGTCGACGGCGAATGCAGCGCGTTTGACGACATGTTCCCGACGATCGATCCGATAATCTGCGACGGAGGAGCCCGCGCCGGGAAATTATACCCCGATCACGGGGAGATATGCCGAATGCCGTTTTCCTGCGAAGCCGGCGAAAACGGCGTCACCCTCACGGCGGAGTCCGCCTCGCTCGATTACGAATACGTCAAGACGCTCGGCGCGACGTCCGGAGGCGACCTTAAGATAGGATACAGGATAAAAAACCGATCGGACGGCGATTTCGACGCTCTCTGGGCCGGGCACTGTATGCTCCGGGCCGAAAACGGAGGCAGAGTCATTGCTCCCTTCCCCGGGGGGAGTCCCGTCGATATCATGTTCGACAACACCGGGGAGATCGGAAAAGCCGGGGAGCGGACGGCCGTCCGGCCCGAGATGCTCGAAAGCAGGACGGAAGCCCCATCGCCCGACAGCTATAAATACTATTTCGCGGAAAAGGCTCGGCGGGGATATCTCGGGTACCGTTATCCCGACGGGAGGATCTTCTCCTTCCGTTACGATCCCGAAAAAATACCGTACGTCGGGGTATGGATGAACGACGGATTTTTCCACGGCCACTCCTGCGTAGGGCTTGAACCCTGCAATCCCGGATATGACACCGTGATAAACGCCCGCGAAAAGGGACAGAAAAACATAATACCCGCCGGCGGGACCATGGAGTTTGAAATAACGATCTCAGTAGAGGAGGAATAAAGCAGAATGAAAGAATTTGCCGAAAAGATCCGGAATCTGCCGGTAAAGGACGCGCCGGTGCTGATTTTCATGGGGCAGGCCGGATTCATCATCAAAGACCGTGAGGGACTGCTCTACGCCGTCGACGTGTACCTGTCCGACTGCTGCGAACGGGAATTCGGTTTCAGGCGGCTGATCCCGAAAATGCTCGGGCCGGACGAGATAGCGTTCGATTTTATACTGACGACCCACGCGCACTACGATCACTTTGACGTCGACGCCGTTCCCGTCATGATGGAAAACGGCGCGACAAAGCTTTACACCACATCGGGAGGTATGGAGGAAGCCCGCCGTCTCGGGATCGCCGACCGCGCCTGCCTCATCGAGGAGGGCGGTAAATACGAAATCGGAAACCTCATGCTGACCGCCGTTTACTGCGATCACGGAGAGCTCGCCCCGGACGCCGTCGGATTTCTCATCGGACTTGACGGAAAAAAGATCCTGCTCTGCGGAGACACGGCGTTCCGCCCGGAAAAGATATCTTATCTCAAAGACGAGAACGTCGATTTTCTGTTCGTTCCGATAAACGGCGCTTTCGGAAATCTCAATGAGCGAGAGGCCGTGGAATACGTGAAAACGATCCGTCCGAAAACGGCCGTCCCGTGCCATTACGGCAATTTCAAAGAGCACGGCGGAGACGTCGGTCTATTCTGCCGGCTTTTTGACGAGCAGGTCGAAGGTGTGAAAAATCTCGTCCTCAATATCGGGGATATCGTTTATCTGTGAGGTGAATATGTCGGAAAAAGCATACGGACAGTACGCGGGAGGACCGGTGGATCTCAGTCCCTGGGCGTATATCTGGCGCGCTGACCGGAAAATACAGGACGTGCCGGAGGCGGATTTCATTCCTCACCGCCTCAAAAGAATAGACGGAATATACCGCACTCACCTCGACGTGCTCGGGCCTGATCAGGCGAAGACGCTCTGTTACAGCAATCAGCCGGACATGCTCGAGAAATTCCTTCCGAAGCCGGAAAACCCCCTTCTTACCGGGCTGCTCTGGGTCGGCGGGATCACCGACTACGCCGTCGAGCTCGACTGGGGCGATAACGCTCCGTCCGAAAAAGACGTCGAGGTAAGGACCTACCCCACGGTCTGGGGATGGTTCGGATGGACCGTCGACCGGCTCATGACAAAGCGCGGGGAAAAAGAAAACGGCAGGGTCTGGGTCTACGACCCGCCTCAGGGTCTCATGATAGACCACAGCTACAATTCACGCGTAAGGGCGCAGACCGAGATGATCTCGGTATTCGCCCCCGCCGGGACTCCGATCCCCCGGGTGCGCGTCATTGGCGACAGCCTCGGCACCTGGAAAGAGCTTGAGTTCTCGGTCGAGCCGACCTCGGAGAGCGGTCTTAACGGATGGGACGGCGATTATTCCGCTCACGTCGCGGTCATCCGCGACGTGCGAAGGGAAAACGGTAAAGCCGTTTTCAGATGTCTCTACACCGACGTTTCGAGACACGGACTCGACAGCCGCATCACCGTGATAACGGACAGGGAGAAAAACCTCGGCGCGACGGTGCTCCTGCGTGAGATCGCGGCGGGACCCGTGTACGTGCCCGAGGCGGGGCTCTATTTCAGACCGTCGGGATGCCCGACGGACTGCGCCGGATACGAAGCGGAAAACGCCGCGCGGCTCGACAGCGGTATACGCCGCAGAGTCGCCGCGCATCCCGAGGCGAAAAGCTGGGAGGAAACCATAAAGAACGTCCGTCTGTGGCGATGCCCCGACGGGACTGTAATAACGCCTTTCCCTGAATCCCCCGCGCCGGAGGTCAGGATCGACGTACCGGACAAGCGCTGGCAGGCGATGTACGAGCTCGCCGTCGAGCAGCTCCGCGGTCCGAACATGTGGGGCTTCCTCGGGGCAGAGGTCTTCAGGGTCGCCGCCGCCATGGAAATGGCAGGTCTTCACGCCGAGGCAGACAGGATATACGATTATTTCCTCGCCTCCCCGGGAGTCAAACCGGACGGAGATTTCCCGGACGGGGACGGCGCTCTCGAATGGGCGAAGACCATGCGGCACGACATGGCGTACGCGCACGAGGGCTGTCATTCATCGACCGGCGGCCTGCTCTACGCGATGATGCACCGCTATTTTATGACGGACGACCGCGAGTGGTTCGAAACCCGTCTGCCGAGACTTAAAAAAGCGGCCGACTGGATAATCCGGATGCTGAGGACCTATATGAAGGACGAATGCCCGGAGCGCGAAAAACTTCACGTCGCGGGGCTTATGCCGCCCTGCTTCTACGGCGACTACGCGCTCCCGGCAAGCGACTGGCACTGGTATTACCACGACAACGCCGCGCATCAGCTCGGGCTGAAATTCTTCGCGAAGGCGCTGACCGAGATCGGCGACCCCGACGCCGCCCGCTACACCGCCGAGGCGGAAAAATACGAGAGCGACATAAAGGCGGCCGTCGGAAGAGAATCCCTCCTCGCCCCGGTGCGCAGAGGGGACGACGGGATATGGCGCAGTTTCATACCACGCATGGCCTACGGAGGCGGTCTCCTTCAGTTCGGCGAGGAAACAAACATTCCTCAGTTCGCGGGGGGGATCAGCGACCTGTTCCACGGCGCCCTTCCGCTCGCGCTCGTCGGCGGAGCGATAGATCCCTGCGACCGCAGAATGGCGGGGACCGTCGACGCGATGGAATACGGCGGGCTGAAGCTCAATCTCGCCCGTCTTGAAAAACTTGCGCACCCGACGGCGACCGAGGAGGACCGCATAGCGGCTGAAAAGCTCGCCGCGGAATCGGCGGCGTCAAAGCGCACGAACGTTCCTCCGGACCTCGGCGACGTCTGGTTCTGGAACACTTTCAGCAATCTGCCGAAGCTCGCATACAACGCAAACGTGTATCTGAGGGAGGACGACGTGCCGTCGTTCCTGCGCTTCTTCCTCAATCATTCGGCCGTCATGGTCGGGTCGAACGGCAAGCTTTGGGAACACGCGCATCCCGACGTTTACGTAGAATGTGAGAATCCCGACAACGGCACGGCCGGCTGGTTCGTCGAGCTGTTCAGATTCATGCTCGTGATGGAGGACGGCGATTCGCTGTGGATCGCGAAGGGCACGCCGAGGGCGTGGCTGTCGCAGGGCAGCGAAATTTCCGTCGCGTCCGCACCTACCGCCTACGGAGACTGTTCGTTCAGCATAAAATCCGACGCCGAAAACGGGATCATAACCGCGGAAGTGAGCGTCGGGGACCGCAGGCCCCTGCCGCGGCTCAGACTCAGACTCCGTCATCCGGACGGCGCGAAAATAGCCGGCGCGACGGTGAACGGACGCCCGGTTTCTATCGATCCGGACGGCGAGACCGTCACGGTCCCGGCGCCGCGCGGAAAGCTTGAAATAATCGCCCGCTACTGATTTCATATCAAAAATCCGCCCCGCAAACCGCGGGGCGGACCTTTTTTCGTTTACATGAACATTCCTATCGTGAATATCTGCCCGGGACGGATCGAAATCGAAGCGGTTTCCGAGCCGAGCGCGAGGTTTCTGACGTACGTTTCCTCGGGAGTGAGGAGATCGACGTGTGCGAACTTTTTGAAAGTCTTCAGCGTCACCGTCACCTCGTCACGCGATACGTTGTAGCCGCGTACGACGGTCCCGCGCCCGTCCTCGGATCCCTTGACCGCCGTTATTACGACGGAATTGTCGCGGGACGGCGTCATCTCAAACAGAGTCATTTCCCTGCCGAGGACCTTTTCGGCGTTTTCAAGCGGCCGGTAGAAGAGGTCCGGAAGCCCGGCGATCTGGACAAACGGTCTTCCGCCCGTGAATTTGCTGCGGTCGGCCGGTCGTGCAAAGGAGCAGAGCGGCGCGGAAAACTCCTGAGATTTTATCGCGACCCCGGCAGTCAGGGGATCGCCGGCGAATGGATATACCCCGAGCCGGAAGGTATAGCTGCCCTGCATCTGACTGTCCGACGTGCGCCAGGTCTCCATCTGACGGTCCCGGTTTTCCCAGTTCCCGGTTATTCTCCCGACGCAGCGGAGGAGCGTGACGGCGAGCGTCCCGTCCGCGGTATGCTCGTACTCATAGCTTCCCGGGTTGAGCACCGCGACCCCCGCGCCGTTTTCGGAGACTCCGACGTATCCGGTGTCCGGATGCTGTCTGCCTCCCTGCGCAAGATCCCGGCGGTCTCTCAGAACGCAGTCACAGGGCGAACCGGCAAAGCTCATATCCGTCTCCGTCCCGGTCGGGAACAGGACTCTCAGGCGGTGATCCTTCGCCGTGTTGTCGACGGTCAGCTCGCATCCCAGTATCGTGTCGCCCTTTTTGAGCGACAGTCTCATCCGGACCGAAAGCTTTTTTCGCTCGCCAGAGCGGAAAACCTCCGGCTCTGTCGTAACGATGCGCGCGCTCTCGAGCCCGTTCTCCGCCTCGACCGAGATCCGGCATACGGAGTTTTCGCTCGTCACGATCCCCGAGCCGTCGTTTTCCTCGTAAACGTACGAGTCGCCCCGGTCGTCGTTGTCCTCGAGGAGGAAAAGCCCCTTAAGCGTCCTGCCGGTCCGCTTGTCGGTTAGATCGACCGTGCCGTTTTCCCTGATCTCGGCGCGGAGAAATTCGTTTTCCATCACGCCCGGATCGGCGTTTTCGGGTAATGAGGGAACAAGCTCCCCGTCCTTCTGATTCAGGACGAACACCTTGTAGGAAAAACCGGGCATCTCGGGGACGTCGAGCAGAAGGTCGTAAACGTTCACCTCGGTCTCGCCGGGAAGGTTTATCGGGCTGAGCACCCTTTTCCCGCGGTTTTTCGATACGGATTTCAGAACAAACGGCACTTTCGAGCCGTCGGGGCCCGTCACGTCGAAGCATTCCCTGTCCTCGTCCGACGGGATCTCCACCCTGACCGGTACGGGGCCGCCGCGCCTGCCCGTTACCGTGTTCGCGACGAGGATGAGATATTCGTCTCCCCTCAGCCCTTTCCTGTCAACGTGGTCGAGAAGCGATATCGAATATCGCTCGGTGAGATCCGTCAGGTTCTCGCGTATCCTCTCGAACCTGTCGTGCATATGACGGTGGACGGCGTCGAGAGAGCAGCCGCAGATGCTGTCGTGAGGATGGTTTTCTATGATAAGCTTCCACAGATAGCGCATATAGTCGGAGGGATACTCCCTGACCCCCGTCGCGCCGCAGATCGCGCAGAGCGGCTCGAGGACGTTTTCGACCTCTGTCTGGCACTCCGCGTTTGCAAGCTTGAGATCAGCTCTTGACGAGAGCGTACCCGGGAGGACCTGTCCGGCCTCCCCGCGTCTGAGCTCGCCGGTGACCGTGACGAGCTTTTTGCCGGAAGCGTCTATATCCTCCTTCACTCTCTGAAGGAACTCCGGGAGGGTGTCCTGGAAAAGCCGCTCGTCCGGGGAGAGCAGTTCTCTGACTTTTTCGATTATTCCGGTCAGGTTCTCCTGCGCCTCCAGGTGATCCACCCCGTTCATGAGAAGGTATTCGGAGGTCATAGCCCTGCCCTCCGCTGTTTCGCGGCGGTTCCTGATAAGTCCGAGCGCCGCCTCGGGGTCCTCCGGAAGGCGCTGGGCGTTGTTGTACCAGAAGGCCATGTGCTCGCATAGGACCTCCGAGCCGTCGGGAGATCTCCAGTAAAACTCAAGCGGATCGGGCTTTCCGGTCGAAAATCCCCTGCCGAAAACGCAGGTGTCGAGCCCGAAGCCGCGCAGTATCTGAGGAAGCTGAGAGATCAGTCCGAACTGATCGGCGGCGTACCCGACGTTCATGCTCCCGCCGAAGCTGCGGGCGATCGACCTTCCGATGATGAGATTTCTGATCGTCGCCTCGCCGCTCGTCAGATAAAAATCGTTCTGAACGTACCATGGGCCGACGAGTATCCTGCCCTTTTTGACGTGCTCCTCGAGCACCTGACGGCGAGAGGGCCTTATCGCGAGATAGTCCTCCAGGACTATCGTCTGGGCGTCGAGGTGAAAACGGAAATTTCCGTCCTTTTCGAGGATTTCGAGAAGATTGTCGATCAGGTCGACGAGCCTCATGCGGAAATTTTCAAACGGAAGGTACCATTCTCTGTCCCAGTGGGTATGTGAAATAATGCAGTAATTCGTCATGTCGTGTTTTTCCCCGTTAAACGACCGCCCGGCGGGAGCCGGGCGGATTTCAGAATTCAACTATGGTCTTTATCACTCTGCGGCTGTCGGGCGGGCAGAACGCCGGCGCGCATTCGGAAAACGGCACCGTGTCGGTTATTATGCTTTTCATCCTGAGATCACAGCTTGCCATAATCCCGGCAACCGCCTCGAGATTGCCGAACTCACCCATGATCCCGGTCATTTTCAGCTCTTTCGCGACAAACGCGTCAAAGTCAAAGACGATGTCGTCACGCTCGTAAAAGCCGATAAGCGCGACTGAGGCGCACCTTTCGGCGAGTCTGACGCACTGTCCGAGAGACGAGGCAGCGCCTGAGCATTCGAGGATATAATCGGCGTGTTTTCCGCCCGTCAGTCTGAGAAGCTCCTCTTCGGGGTCCGTCCCGGAGCTGTTTATCGTCCCCGTTATACCGAGACCCATGGCCTTTTCCAGTTTGAAGGCGTTCCTGCCGAGCATATAGACCTGTCCCGCGCCCTTGTTGAGCGACAAGGCGGCCGCCGACATGCCTATGCTGCCCGTCCCGATAACGATGACGACGGAATCCCCGTTCATATCCATTTTTTTGACCCCGCCGTAGGCGACGGAAAGCGGCTCGCAGAGGGCGGCGTCCATAAGCGGCACGCTGTCCGCAAGACGGTAAACGTGTCTCTCCGGTATGACGTAATATTCGGCGAACGCGCCCGGCCAGATGGGGTCTATCGTCCCGACGTTCAGGCGCGCGGAACAGTTCCCGTAATCCCCGGCAAGGCATGCGGCGCATTTCCCGCAGGAAACGAAATTGTCCCCGACCACGCGGTCGCCGGGCTTCACCTTCCCGACCTCGCCGCCGACCTTCTCGACGACGCCGGACCATTCGTGCCCGAGACGTATCGGATAGGTCGCCTGTCCTTTCTTTACAAATCCGCTCTTGCCGGAAAAAAGGGCGTAGTCCGTCCCGCAGATGCCGCAATATTTGATTTTTACCAGGACGTCGTGCCCGCCCAGCCTGGGCGTCGGGAGATCGGTAAATTCCCCTTTGCCCGGAGAAACAGCCTGAAATACAATCATATCTTTAATTATCCAAGTCAGTTATTTAAGTGTAGTGAACGTCTCGTATCCGTATTTTCCCCCGAGACGTACCGTCCCGGTCTCGGAGACGGTGCCGCTGAACTTTTTCATGATCCTTGAAGCCGTGCCGTCGCCCGAAAATGGCACGACGCAGTTGACGAGACTTACCCGTCCGTCGCCGCCCATGAGCATGACCGGCGTCGCCGTATTGCCGGACGCGAAGGTGAAGGTCCTTATATTGACGTTTCCGCCCTGGATGACGAAGCAGTTCGTCGGCGTGCCGAAGCCGGCGCCGCCGAACACGTTGAGAGTTCCCTTGAAATTCTGTCCCGTCGTGAAATACGTCCTTGAAATGGCGTCGCCGAGCGAGACGTCGCCGGGGGCGATCACATTGAGCACTCCCGCCTGATCGATGACGAAGGAATTACAGCATCCGTCTGCTCCGCACTGGACGAAGGTGCCGCTTGTCACCTTCCCGTCCTGTTCCTCAAAGCGGAAAACCGCCTTTGCGCCGAGTCCGAAAGCGCCGAGAACGTGCTCGTTCTCATTGTATCCGAAAACGAAATACTCGGTCGTTTTGATAAACGTCCCGAAGACGAGATCGTTGAACCTGTCCGGGGAATAACCGCCCGTCAGATTGTGCTTCGCGAGCTCGTACGGCTGATGCTGATTGAGATGGACGTTCTCTATCCAGCCCTCGCCCGAGTTGTTCCCGACGAACATCCCGGTCTTTATAGCGATCCCGGCGCAGTTGCGCACGTAGTGTCCGGTCGAGTCGTTGGTCCCGAAATCCATGTACTGATACGCGTTTGCTATGTTGACGTTTATCGCGTACGTCTCCGGGCCGAGCGAACGGACCGTATAGGAATATTTGACGAAATTATCGTAGTCCTGTTCGGGATACCAGGCGAGGAAACCCCTTATTCCCGATTTTTCCTCAAGACTTATGGCGGCCGCTCCGTTCGGCTTTCCCTTGCCCGAATAAATGAGCAGGCATGAGCCGTCGAGCGCGAAGGCGTCGTAGCACCATACGCCGAGCGTGCCGCTGAGCTCCACCCCGGTGGGAACGGTCAGATTTCCGTAAATCGCAAACCGGCCGTTCGGGATGAGAACCACCCCGCCCCCCTGGGTTTTCATGTAATCGAGAGCGTTCTGGATGGCGTCGGTACAGTCGGTCTTTCCGTCCGCCACCGCGCCGTACTCGGTAATGCTGACAATCTTTTTGGTGGCAGGCATGGGGAGCGTATCTTTGTAAACGTGATAGCCGCCGATCTTTGCCGTTTCGACGGTCTTGTCGTCTTTTTTGAATACGGAAGCCGAAGTTATATAGTTTTCGGCTTCTTTTTTGAAGGTGCAGCCGTAAAAATATCCGGCCGACCTGCCGCCGCCGTCGGTAAATACGCGCGGCGAAGAGAAGGTGCATCCGACGCACGATATCACGCCGGATCTGGCGAGCAGAGCGTATCCGTTCGAGTTCACGGAGACCTCGACGTCTGTCAGACTGAGCGTCGCTCCGGCGGCGACGGAAACGGCGTTTTTGAACTTTCCGCTTATCTGTCCGTCCTCTATCTTTACGTTGTTCGTATAAGTGTTTCCCGTGACGACGGCCGCCGTGCAGATGCGGTCCGCCGTCGCCGTGAATCCGGTGAGCGCGGTCCCTATCCCGTGCGCCGCGTTTATAAGAACGCCGACGTTGCAGTCCTTTATTTCCGTTTTCGTGATCGCGCCGCTCGTCACGCCGTCCCCGCCCGGATCCTCGTCGAGCCGGATGCCGACGCTGAGCCCCCGGAGGGACGTCCCGTACATACCCGTGGCGTCGCCGTGGTAGAGCAGGACGCCGGTGCAGTTTTTGAAGCAGTATTCCGTCACCGACTCCTTCTCGGAGTCCGAAAGCGGCGATATGACGTTTCCTATCCAGTATTCGGGCGAGACGCTGACGTTTTCAAATCTCGAGCAGTCCGCGCTGTGATTGAGGAGCGCCCCCTGATGAAGCGCCGTCATATAGACGTTCGTTATGCTCGCGAGCCCGCAGGCGGTGTTTTTCGCCTCGCCTATCGAGATCCCGTAATATGAGTTGACAAGCGTCAGGTTTTCTATCGTGACCTGACACGACGTGCCTCCCGCGAACACCGTGGGAGACATCGGAACGGGCTCCGCCGCGTTCTGATTGGTATAAAAAACCGTAAGGTTGCGGAGTCCCGAGGAGGCGTTCAGTTTAATGAACGAATAAAACGACTGCGCCGTTTTTCCTCTGTAATCCGTAAGAAGGATCGTCCCGCGCGTACCTGCCGGCTCTTTTTTCGGGCTGACCCAGTCTCCGCAGAGCGTCACGTTTGACGGGACGTTCAGCTGACCTGAAATATAATATCTGCCCGCGGGGATATATACGGTCCCGCCGCCTGTGATCTCGGCGGCGGCGATGGCCTTGTCAAAAGCGCCGGTGTCGTCCGTGACCCCGTCGGCCTTCGCTCCGTAATTCATCACGTTTCTCGAGCCGATAACGAGGTCGTCCTCGGGGTAGTGACCCGTCGGGATAAACTCCCTTTTCTCGCCGCGCGCGTAGTAGTAATCCGGTTCCGGCTCGACCGGGACAACGGGATCTCCTCCGTCGCACGCGAAAAGCGCCGCGCACATTACGGCGGCGACCGTGACGGATATTATCTTTCGGAAAATGTTTTTCATCGGGTATTTGTCTCCGGACGGTTGATATGCTCCGTCCGGGGCGGTGTCTTACCGCCCCGGACAGAGATTATTGCGATGATTTTCAGGCGACGAATCCGCCGGATATGACCGTCGCGTCGCAGGTATGCGTGCCGTCGTAGTTGTAAAGGCGGATAGTGAACTCGCTCTTGCCCGAAAGGTCGATGACCGTCGTCCCGAGCTTGACCGAGTTGACGAAATCGTGCGACTCGACCTCTGCGCCGTCAACGAGGAACGCAACGCGGACCGAGCGTCTCGTGACGTCGACGATCCCGCCGTAGCCGTTCGCCGTCGCAACGTATTCGTCGCTGAGGCCGAACACTCCGACAAACTTCGAAACCTTCTGCGTCGTGAGATCGATGACTATCTCGGCGTATGAGACCGCCTCGTCACCGAGGAAGGGATGCATCCACACGCCCTTTTCGGCGACAAAGAATCCGTTGCCCATCGAGAGCATCCCGCCGCCCTCGTTCTTGTCGATGAACGGAGCGTTCTTTGTGTCGGCGTGCAGGCATGCGACGCTCTTCCATTCAAGCTCGTCAATATAGAAGTCGACGTCCTTGCCGGGGACTGTCGCCTCGTATTTTGTGAAATCCATTCCCGCGAAGAGCGTGGGGGCGGCCCATACCGCGAGGTCGCCGGCGTTGTCGCCGTCGGCGTTAGTCACGACGAGCCTTACCTCGCTGCACCCGAAGACCTCCGCCTGGAGATACATGAACTCTCCGTGGGCCATGGCGCCCGTGCGCGCGGCGAGCGTATCGTCAGCGTAAACAAGGAACTCGACGGTCCCGTCGGCAGAGCTGTCGTCGACTCCCGCGATCGTGGTAAATGCGAAATACGTATCCGTGAGCTCGTAAACTATCTCGACGGCGGACGCATCGGCGTCTCCCGCTCCGGGAACGACGACAAGACTTTTGTCAAAGCTGTAGCTGCCGTTTCCGAGACTTACCGGGCTGCCGTTGTTGTTTTTGCGGATCTCATACCCTTCCGGGCCGTTTGCCGACGTCCATTCGACGACCGAAAGATCGACGTCCTCCGGCTCCGGTATCGGCTCGTCGGTCTCCGCCTCGGTATCTTCCTCGGTGTCCGGGGCGGCCGTGACCTTCCCGGGATCCTTCTGCGTGACCTTTCCGGTGTCTTCCCCCGTTCCGGGTTTTGCGCAGGACGCGAAAGCCAGAACGAGCGCGAGACTGAGAAGCAATGCCGTGATTCTCATGAACTTCATTTTGTTTTCCTCCCGTATTTCTGATTATACGTCAGTTATTTGAGCGCGGCGAACGCGAGCACGACGCCGTCGATCTGATCCTTTATGCTGTCCTCGTGCTTTCTCCAGCCGGATGCCCACACGAACGAGCCGTACTTTGAAATGTCGTTGTACGCGACCTGCGCGGTGTTGAGGAAATACGTGCGCGCGAGGTCGACCTTGCGGTTTTTCCTCATCATGGAGAGCATTTCGCCGCTCTCCTCGTCGCGCGTGCCCCTCACCGATATAACGGTATCCTCGTAGATCGACATGGAGTTTTCATAGGAATAGAACGCGGTATACTCGAGGAACGCGCTGGCGAGCTCGGGATCCGACGTGTTATAGGGAACGACGTGGGTGATGAGTACCGGCATGAACGCGCCGTAGTTCGTCCCCGCCTTGACCTCCTTGAAGGTCGGATAAGGAACAATACCGAAATGGTCCTCCATCTTTCTGAGATAATCCGACACGAGATACATCGGCGCCGCGCTCGCGAACAGGGCCTTACCCTGAGAGAACATATTGATAACGGAGGTATATATCATGCCGTCCCAGTACGGGGAGGTCGTGAAGGTGTTCCCCTCCGCGTCCATCTGGTAGAAATAGTCGCTCTTCTGAATTGTATTCCACTGATACTCAACGATATTGAGCATGTTGCGGTTTCCGGAGGCGGCGAGATACGGTATGTCGTTTTTGTCCTTCTTTATTATCGTTTCGCCGGAAACCGGGAAAAAGCTCTGATTCCACTGCGCGCCGGCGGCGACGGCTCCCCAGACGTCCTGATCGGTCATCGTCTGGTCGCCGTCAACGTCGGAGACGGAGACGGACATCATTCCGGCCATTTTTTCCATTGTCCACTCGCCCTTGCGGACAAGCTCGTAAATGTTGTCGAGGTGATTGTCCTCGGCGATCTGCTTGTTGAAGAGCAGGACGGTCATCGCCCCGAAGAGGTCGAGCTGATAAGCTCCCGCCGCAAGATACTGCTTGTTCGAGATCGAAAGCTCCTTGTTGATCTCCTGATCCCACCAGGGATTTGAAAGATCGACGTAATAATCCTGCAGGTCGGCGAAAGACAGGACGTAGCCCTCCATGGCGAGCCCGAGCGCAAAGCGGTCGATGAACGCGGCGAGCTGGAACTCGTCGTCGCCCGTGATGACGCCCGTGCGGTACGCCTCGACGTCAACGACCGAGTTGAGGCGCTGAGCGAATTCGATATCTATGCCGAGATATTCCTCGACGGCCTTGTTTCTCTTGAAGAGAGCCGAGTCAAGCTGCTCGTTGCTGTCCTCCTCTACGCTGAACTGCGTCCAGTAGCGGGCGGTCGGAGTGTTTTCTCCCTGGCAGGAAAGGACGGTGAAGGTCGCGCCCTTGTGGTCCTGCTTCGGGACTCTCATCGTATATCCCTCGTCGTTCGTGACGGGCGCGCCGGTATTGTCCGGGTCGTTTTTTCCGGGACCCGTTTCGCCGCAGGCGGCGAAGACCGACAGCACGAACAGGGCGGCCAGGATTGAACATATTATTCTGCTTTTTTTCATGGTCTTTTTCCTCAAAGCGCGTACATTAAAAGCGTGTCCTCTGTTTCCTTATCCCGTTATCCTTTTTTCTTTTTCCCGCGGCAGACGACAAGCGCGAGCGTTCCGAGAACGACCGATGCGACCGCCGCCGAGACGGTGACGTCCGAGGTGGGCGCCGAGCCGAGCGGGTCGGCCACGAATATCGGGTCGGCGACGGTGAACGCGCCGCAGGTATGGCGGTCGCCGCCGTTGTTAACGTTGACCGTCAGCTTCTTCGCTCCGGCGGGGACGCGCACCGTCCCTCTCCAGAGCCCGTCGGAGCCCTTCATGACAGAGCTGTATTCGACCTCCTGCCCGTCAATAAGAATGCTGAACTGAGCGCAGAACGCCGTATTCGGCCAGTTGCTCGTGACCGCCGTCGTGAAGTAGCCGGAGCCGAGGTCGGAGACATCCCATTCAACGTATGCGTTGCCGTCGTTGTCGGCGTCGTCCGTCTGATGGCCCGAGATCACGTGTTTCGTCGTGAACTTGTTCCAGCCCTCGTAGGCGGCGTTCCAGAAATCAGCGATGCCGTCGCCGTGCTTTTCATGCTTGAATCCCACAAGATATGCGCCCGCGCCGCCGTTGCCGTAATAATCGAAATTCCGGGAATCCATTCTCGTGATCTTCGTCCCGGCGGGAAGCGTGATCTTTGCGTCGACCCAGTGGTACATTCCGCTCGCCCACGTCCCGTCGGATCCTCTGTCCGCCCGGAGCGTGAGAGTTTCCGATCCCTTCGGGATGGTGAAGCTCACGTCGATCAGCCCGTCGGCGCCCGTGACGACGCCGGAGGACCATTTGCTCACTCCGTCGACGAGCACGCTGTATTCGGCGTTGGTATCCGAATTGTTCTTGCATACCTTGGCGCTGAACGGAAGATCGTATTCGGATGAAAACGCGCTGATATCCCACGTGAAGTCGGAGTGCTCTATTTTGCCGTTTCCGTTCTCAAATCCCTCGAACGGCTCGTGCCCGCCTATCGTGTGTCTTGACTTGATATCAACGAACTGCCCCTTTGCGGAGTCGAAATACTGCGGACGCTCGCCGGGCGCCTCGAAGCGCTCGCCGATCCACGGCTGGTTCGTTCCTCTGTTGGCTGAATAACCGAGCCCGCTGTGGAATATATAGTCCGACATCGAAAGCTCGTCGAGATACAGATCAAGCGGAACGACAGGCTCGGCGCCCGATGAATACCCGACGAATATCGGGTCGGCGACGGTGAACGCGCCGCAGGTGTGCTCGTCGCCGCCGTTGTTCACGTTGACCGTGAGCGTCCCGGCGTCGGAAGGCACCTCGACAGTCGCCCTCCAGAGGCCGTCCGTCACCTCGACGACAGGGGACGACGCCTTTTCCTCGCCGTCAACGAGGACGCTGAACTGTCCGTAGAAATGATAATTGTTCTGATCGTAATTCGTATTGCTGCAGACCGCGACGGTGAAATATCCGGCCTTCAGGTCGGAAATGTCCCAGGTCACGTAGGCGTTCCCGCCGTTGTCCGCGCTGTGCGTCTGATGTCCCGAGATGACGCTCTTCGTGGTGAATTTGTTCCAGCCGTTAAGGGAGGCGTTCCAGAAATCGGCGGCAACGCCGTTTCCGTCGTTCTTTTCACCTATCCAGTATTTGGTCTCGCCGCCGTTTCCGTAATATTTGAAAGCGCGCTTGTCCATTCTCGTGACCCTCGCCCCCGAAGGAAGGGTTATCTTCGGCTCGACCCAGTGATATTCTCCGTTCGTCCAGTCGTCGTCGGGGCCGCGGTCCGCCCTGAGGGTGAGCGTTTTCGCTCCCTTGGGGATGTTCAGACTCACGTCGATGAGGCCGTTTTCGGCCGTAACAGAGCCCGAAGTCCATTTGACCGCGCCGTCAACGAGGACGCTGTATTCTGCGTTCTGAGTTCCCGCGGCCTTGCAGACCTGAGCGGAGAACGGCAGGGATCCGCCCGCCGCAAACGCGCTCACGTCCCACGTAAAGTCGGCGTGATCTATCGCGCCTTGACGCGGTTCGTGTCCGCCTATCGTGTGCTTCGACTCGATCTCGGCGTTTACGCCTTTTGCGGCGTCGTAGTAGAACGGGCGCTCGCCCGGATGCTCGAAACGCATGCCGATCCACGGAGTGGTATAAACCTTGCCCGTGTCCTTGTCGGTCCAGGAATATCCGTTCCCGCCGTGGAAAACATATCCCGACATCGAAAGCTCGTCAAGATAGACGTCCACTCCCTTCGCCGCCGAAACGGGGATCGCCGTCGAAGCCGCCAGCAAGCTGACGACCAGCAGGAGAATGATTGATTTTTTCATGAAAGTCCTCCGGTTTCTTGCCTGTGAACGCGCCGATTCGCCTTTGGAATGCGCATTCTCTGACTTTATTGTCATTATACATTATGTCCACGGATTTGTCAAGAGCCGCGCCGGGACGGAGACGTATTTTTTTGCCGGGAAAGCGGCGCGCGGCGTCATTTCCCGGTCAGATCCCCGCGTGCGAACTCCTTTGAGTTAAAGACCCCGTCGAGCCACTCTATCCTGTTTTTCAGCCAGTCGGAAAGGTATGAGCAGTGTTCCCCGTATGACGTCAGGTCGGTGAGCGCCTTCGTCGTCCTCGCGAAGTTCTTCCCGAAAATGTCCCATTTTTCAAAGTTGCGTCCGAACGACCTCCCGTACCGGGCTTCGTTCTCCGAAACGACCCCGGGGAGGGTCATAACGTCGTCCTTTATTTCGTTCCACCTGTCGACGACGAGCTTTCTGAACCACGCGTGCCTCATCGTGTTGTAGAACCACCTGTTCGACGTATCGAACTGCTCGCTCGTCGGGTGGACGGCCGCCGCCAGCCCCCGCCAGTCCTCGAATCCGAGGTCGGCGTTGCCGAGGGAGAGATCGAAATCCCACGGGGGACCGAAATACAGCTTACCTCCGGTATAGAACATATAAAAACTGTCAAATCCGACGTCGAAGTTCTTCGTGATCTCCTGAAGCAGATAATCGTCGACGAGCGAATCGATATCGACGAGTTTCTTTGCCGTTTCGTAGTTCCCGGCGGCGAGCGCGTCGCAGGCCTCCGTGACCTTGCCGTCTATCCACTCAATCTGTGCGTTCCTGATATTTTCGTCGGGCGAGAGATAGCTCTTGATCCCGTAAGGCTCTGTTTTCACCGTAAAGCCGTATTCGTAATCCCACGCCGTCTTTTCGATAAGAAAATCCGCCCCGACGTTCGTCTCATAATCGCTCTCGTCTATTTTGACCCTGCTCTCCCCCGTCTGTGTCTGCTCGGTAAGAAGATATACCCCGCGGTACTCGCCGTTAAGATACAGTTCAGCGAACCTGCATCCCGGGACGTAGTCGAATCCGCCGAGAAAAGACGCCATCCGGAAGGCGACGGCGACCCTCTGCATGGAATGATCGCAGTGGTTGGCGAGCAGCACCCAGGATTTGTTCTTCCCTTTCCCGACCCCGAGGAGATTCTCCTTTTTGCCGAGCTTTAAGCGGTACGACTTTTTCTCCATGTTCCAGGTGCTGTTTCCCCGGCCGCGTATCGAGACGTCGCCGCTTTCGTAAAGCTCCGTCCCGTCGGCGTCGAACGCCGTGACCGAGCAGCTTATATAGACCTCCTTGGAGGTCACGTCACGCCCCGTTTCGGTCGCCACCGATATGACCGGCATATCGAGATAATCATACTCGAAAAGCGCGGTCACGCTCTCCGGCGCATTCCCCGGGGTCTCGGTCCGCACGGCGTCCTTCGCGCCGTCGCTCCATCCTGCGAACCTGTATCCCGTCGCCGGAACGGCGGTGACGGGTGTATATCCTCCGCCGGCGCCGGGCGACTGTACCGCTTCCCCGCTTATATATCCCGGGATACCCTCAGCGGCCACGCCGGGTACGGCCCCTCCCGGTCCCGAGACCGAGTATCTTACGGTGCCGTCCGGGGAAACGGAAGTTTCGGACGCGGCCGGCTCGTCCGTCACCCGGAAATCCCCGGCCGCGCCGCATCCCGCGGCGCAGATCAGGGTCAGAACGCTCAGCGCCGCGGAGACCGAGCGGATAAATAATCTGTTCATGGCCGCTCCTTTGGAATTCGAATTCTTTTCCCGCATTATATCACACAGAGCGGCGCGTGTCAACGGCGGGGCGGCCCGTGAAAACAAAAAGAGCCGCGCGCGGCTCTTTCTGATTAAAATCACATATCAAGGAACGGCCGGTAGTTGCTTTTCATGAGCAGAAAAGGCGCCACCGTGATGTCGTTTTCCACTTTCTTTCTCGTCGTGATCCTGTCGTAGAGCGAGGTTATCGCTATTCTTCCCTGTCTCGACGGACTCTGATATATCGTCGCAGTCATCACGCCGCTCTCGATATAAGGGACTATGGCGTCGAAAATGTCGGTCCCGATCAGCTTTATGCCCCTGTCGCGGTATTTTTCGTCTATGCACCGGCACACACCGACGGAGTTTGCCGAGACCACGTATATCCCTTTAACGTCCGGATGATCGGTGATGAGCCGGTCGGCGGTCTCGAAGGCCAGCCCCGGGTCGTCCATCGAACAGTACTCGCCGATATACCTCAGCCCGTGACTGGCGGCGCCGTCCTCGAATCCCCTGGTTTTTTTAAGATGCTCGCGGTTTTCCATGGTACCTGCTATGACCGCGCAGGCGGAACCGGACGGGAGCGCGAGCGAAAGAGCGTCAGATGCGAGCCGCCCCGACATTTCGGCGTCGATACGGACGCTCGGAATACTGTCCATCTCCTCTATCCTGTGGGCGACGACGACGTAGGCGATCCCAGCGTTGTCGAGTTTTTTGTAGATCTCGGGTCTGAAAGCCGTCGACGACGGGAAAAGAAGCACGCCCTTGACGTCGCCCTCGGCTATAAACTGATCTATTATTTCGGCCATTTCCTCGTCGCCGTAAAGCGACGAGAACTTTTTGAGCTCGACGGATACGTTCCTGTCTTCGAGATCGTCGATCTCGTCTTCGATCCCCTTTGTTATGCGGCTGTAGTATTCGTGCCACACGTCGGGATAGGTTATTCCTATCTTGACCGGCGTGCTCGCGAGCGAACGGGCGTATCTGTTGTATCTGTATCCCATCCGCCTCGCCGTTTCAAGCACTTTTTCACGGAGCTCGGGGCTGACTCCCGGGCTGCCGGTCAGCGCCTTGCTGACCTGGCCGTCATGACCGGTACGATGACCCAGCTCATGACGGCC
>JAEEGL014221319.1_pt1 | contig 28676 bp, 30 predicted proteins | sample 9134231 | NCBI WGS metagenome assembly JAEEGL01 (sample SAMN16246548, study PRJNA631951) | gut metagenome | biome: gut microbiome; feature: rumen; material: fiber-attached | host: Bos | place: Iran: Karaj | collected 2018-10 | reverse complement strand
CGGGTACAGTTAAGCACGGTATCAAATAATCCCCTTGCCTTTCGTATTTGCCGCCCAGTTCCTCAAATAATGATTTTGCCATTGTCTGTTACCTCCACATTCTTTTTTATTTTGAATGTCCGCAAAATCCGTCCTACATCCATTGGAGCTTATGACCGTTCTCATAATTTACGGAATTGACAATAAAGTGCGTGTGTATATGCCCCTTGTCTATATGCGTGGCTATCAGAACTTCATGCCCTTTCCATGCCTTTGTATGCTCTGCCAGCTCGACAGCGTTCTTGTGAGCCTGCTCCGGGGTTATTTCCTCGTCCTCATGGTAGGATTGCACATAATGCTTATAGGTTCTTCCGTCCGTCTTGCCCCACAGCTCCTTTGTGGCTTGCATTTCCTCCTTGACCGTCTCCGGCTCACAATGCAGACCGCTGACAAGCTTCTCCTCTGTCTTTTCTTTTTTCGTCACATAATCTATTGCGTGCCCTATGCCCGCCTTTGAAGATACCGCCTTAATGACTGCCATACTTTGTTCAGCTCCTCTCCATGCTTCCGCACTTCCGCTTCACTCGGCAACATTCCCCCCTCATTACACCTCTTTGCTATTTGGTTGAGGTTGTTCCCTATCCGTTTCAGTTCCGGGATAAGTTCTTTGATACCGTCCGTATTCACGATCTGCTTCTCCAGCACACAGGAAAGGATATACTCCTGCTGGTTCTTTCCACTCTCTGAAATCTTCTCCTGCAACTGCTGGTATTCTTCTTCACTTACTCGGAATGATAACTGCTTTGGTCTTGTCTTGTTCATGCCCTTACCACTCCATATCCATGACATCAAGTAAGTCAAAGAAACGCTCCAGCGTCTTATTTTCCTTTTCTGCCGGGTTCTGTTTTACATATTTATCAATTACTTTCATCAGCTCCTGCACCTCGTATCTGTACTCAAACTGAATTTTATCCATTTCTTTTTTCATGCCTTTGACCTCTCTTTCTTCGGTGCTACCACCGTCAAATTATGAGCCTTTCGGCTCTCTTTATATGATTTATTATAGAAAGAGTTTAACTGTCCGTTAGTCATTGATTTTATATTATTAGTAGCTTGTTTATCTCTGACGTTGTATTTTTCATTAATTGCCAAGCAAGTTGCTTTTTGTATTTCTTAAATAAAAACAATATGCTCTATAAAAATAATTTACCAATTATCGATAACGGAACACTTTGAGGGTTATGTAAATTTCTTTTATTTAAATGATTTATTAGTGAATAATGATTATGCAAAAATTAATTATTTCTTACCGTTTGATAATTTTGAAAGATTTCCAAAACCACAAGACATAAACGAATGGAAAATATTTTGTGAGAAACAAATAGAATTTATAAATGCAAGAAATATAAGAATCAGTAACCTATAATTATTCCTGTAATACAATTTTCAATATCGCATTCATTATTTTCTTTTATCCTGCAAAATTGTTTTATTCTTTTATATGCTTTCATTTCAGCCGGAGCTTTGGATTCGATTTGTTTATTTATACAATAAATATCCTCGCCTCGGTGTGCATAGTTCAGTTCTCCACAATAAACAATTGCATCAAGATAAGCCTTTTGTAAATCTTCAGAAGTATACACAAAGTGAGGAGTTGAATATTCAACTACAACTATATCAAGTTTAAAGAATAAACTAATTGTTATAATTAAATTTATTAAAAGCAATAATGCAATAAACCTAAGCAATGTTATAACCTCACTTAAATTTATTATAAATATGAAATACGACATTTTTTGTCAAAAATAATAATATAAAATAGACGATATTATTATAATTTGTTATAATTTCTATAAATTGTAAAACTATTATAGGTGTGATATGAGTAAAAAGATTTTTAATTTAATTATTGTTATATCAGTAGGATTTTTGATAAATTCTCAAGTTTTTGCTAATACTAATGATAATAATGCAACCACTAAACCTGATTTAGTAATGCACGAAACATTCCAATTAAATCCTGATGTTGAGATGTTAGTATCTCATGAGTTTTATAAAGGAATAAAAATAAAGGGGATTAGGATTAAACAAGTAGAAATCCACAATGACACAGCTATAACAAAAGGGAATGTTGTTAAGGGAGAACCTAATCGCATATCATTTGTAATAGAACTTACAGATATGAAGGGGAAAATAATTGAGATATATGGCAGTAAAACTTTAGGCGAGGGAGATTATACATACATTATTGAACACGATTAATTTGCATGAATATAACACGTTTTTCGCAAACTGTCCGTACACTATTCGCAAACTGTCTGTTCATTTACAATTGGCTTATGAGGAATCTGCACAATTATTGCGAAACACCACGGAAAACGTGACATTTAGTCACCTTTTCCTGCTCGCCAACGGAGTCCTTCACCACACCCAAATAAAGAAGAGGATTGAATTTCAACCCTCTTTTTTATTGCGAAGTTTTACCCTAAAAATGCCCCATAGGTCCTCATGTGAAAAATTTTTATTAATGTAAATTACTAAAATTAAACAACTCCTGTTCTGATTTTTCCAAGATATCACATATTTTAAACAATAGCCCCAAGCTTATTGTTCTTTTAGCAGTTTCGACTTTTGCTAAATGCTCTCTTGAAATATCTAATAATTCAGCAAGTTTGTTTTGAGAAAAGCCTTTTGCCTTTCTTGCATTCTTTATATTTTTGCCAAGTAGCATTAATTTTGTAGTCTCATTTGTCATATTTTTATTTTCGTTTATAATGAGGTAAAAGTATGTAGTCTCAAAGAGAACAAAATGTGTAATTATAAAAAGAAAATATTAATTGACTTAGACGGGGTATTGAACGAATACGGGAAAGAACCGTATGACGAAAATTTTATACCTGAGATTAAATCCGGCGCAAAAGAGTTCATTGAAAAATTGAGCGAATCAGCAGAACTGTACTTATTTACTTCAAGGAATCTTATGCTCTCTGCAAAATGTCTGATTTCGGTAACAAAAAGGTCTGTAAAAAGACAATTGAAATGGTAATATTTACCCCCAAATATAGACAAAAACTAAATCATTCCAAAGGACAAAAATAGGTAATTTGAAAAATTTTGCCATTAAAAAATAGTTTATCAATATATTAATGAAGCATAGCTAATCTTCGTTTCTCAAAATCATCTTTTAGTTCTTCTGGGTAAACAAATACACCATTAACCCAGATGTGAGAATCTTTTTTCCCAATATATTTTAATTTTGGGAATGCATCATCTGCATAATCATAACATGCATATCCACCAACTCTTTCCAGATTTCTTGGATAAACATAGTTTCCTTCTACATCTTTAAACGGAGAATCAAAGAGACTATTCAATGTAAAACAGAAAAAATTTCCTCCGACATTTTTTAAATTTCTCATATCTATAGTATATGGTATTTTCTTTGTATTTTGCATTCCATTATCATCCTTGTATTTATAAAAATCTGCTTTATGATAATAATATACATTACCACCTACATATTCCAAATTGCTGAAATCTATTGTAGTACCTTTAGGGTTAATTATACTGCAATCGATATCTCCATTTATAACCTTTTTTATATAATGTGTTACCTCATTACAATCAAAATCCTCATGAGTTGATTTGTAAAAATTAAAAAGTTCTGCCGGTAATCTGTCAACTGTCAATAATCCATCTTTTGCATCTATATCATATTTTATTCCAAGGCTGTCTAAAAATTTTGTTGCGTTATTTAGTCCATCATTTAGTTTTAAGTCTCCATTTGGTTGCTCATTTGCCATTGTAACACCAGTAACAGCCGCTAATGTTCCTGCCGGAATTACAACTTTTGGAATAATATTTTTACCTTGTCCTATTACAGTTTTAGTAGCATTAACTACGTTTTTTGCAACTGGTTTTTCTCCACCACAAAAACTTAACGATTTGTTTTGCATAATTCTTGGTTGATAATTAACTTGGGATAAATACATATCTTTACCTTTCATAAATTTTCTGCAACTTCTAAATAAGTTAAAACATGGGAAACTAAAAAATTGCTTTTTTTTTGCAAATATTACAATTTTGTTACAATTCAATATTGAGATTATCTAAACATGTGTTATAATAATAGTGTCGGTACTTTATGTATCTGATAAGCTGGACAAGTCATAAAGGACTTGTCCTTCTAATATGATTTTATCTGCTTGTTTTTTGTTTAATTTATGGTTGGTTACATAGAAACTTCCGTCTGATTTGACTTTTACAACCTGTAAATATGGTTTTACGTTGTCATTATCAACAAATAATTTGATATAGTAGTTATAAACTCCGGTTTTTACAATAATATTAGGCATTTGCATTGTTCTAATAGCTCGGTTTAAATGTCTTTTTCTATGTGGGTCATTGTCATTGACTAAATGTTCAATGTGATTTTTGTAAATAAAAATTTCATCAATCGGGGTTTTGATTTTTATACCTTTATCTTTTATTCCAAGATATATAAAGGCATCTTCTACTGTTTCACCTATTCAATCTTGCGGAGTTGGTTCTAATAAATTTAAAGATTTATGAACAGCAACAAAATTGTCATATACATTCTTTGAAATTAGATATTTTTCTTTAGATAAAATTTGTTGTTCTGAAACTCTTTCCATATAACAATTTTAGCATAAATATTTTGCTCGTGGGTTATGATTCCACATTCTCAAAATCCGCTGTTCTTTCTTCTCAAACCGACTGTTCTTTTACAGCAAAAGGTACAAATTTAGGTACACGAGTAAAAAAATTTTTAAATAAAAAATATTTATTACGAAGAGGTGTTGAAGCAAAATTGAACTATTAAGGATTTCTTAATAGTTCGTAAAGAAGGCAAGAGAACGGTTTCCAGAAGTATTACTCATTATAATTTGGATATGATTTTATCAGTAGGTTATAGAATCAAGTCTAAAACTGCTACAAAATTCCGTAAATGGGCAACAGATGTTTTAAAAAAGTATTTAACTCAGGGGTATGCTCTGAACAACAAAATGCTTACTGCACAAATAGAATTGAATCACTAAACAGGAGCAAATACAATATGAATTTTTTATTTTGCAATTTTTGTTCAACTTTAGTAATTTTTTTATAAGTGTCTGTTTTAATCAAATCCTTGTAATTGTGCAAATTCATACTGTCTATATCTAATTATACAAAACAAACTTTTATAGTATATTAGAAATATAGGATACGGTCTTGGTGAATTATGAAGATATTTTTTAGAAAGTTTTTATATCCGAGTTGGTGCAGAAAAATTTATGGTTATCTTTCAGATAAAATTTTGTGTTTTCAATGTATTGATATAATTAAAAATTCGGAATTTAAGAATATATTAATAATGGATACCATTCCTTGGGTGGCTTCTTTTAAACAACGACCGCAGCACATAGCAGAACAACTTGCACAGCATTTTGACGTTGTATTGTATAAGAGCAGTATGATTATGAATTTTAAGTGGCACAACGATAAAATTTTATTGTGTCCAAAACTTTGCTTTGTAAAATGTCCTAAAAAAAATATAGTTTACTATATAGATTCAATAAATGAATACCGGGATGTAAAATTTTTAAAAAAGATTAAAAGTTACGGCTATAAAATTATATATGACTACATAGATGAATTTTCAAACAAAATATGTAATACAAAAAAACCCAGGAAGGTGTATAAAAATCTGGAGAAAATAAAACCTGATTTAGTTATAGTATCTGCAGATAAGCTTTATAATGACATAAAAACAAGATTCACGAAAGAAAAAATAGTAATTGCAAAAAACGGAGTCTGTCCGGATGATTTTGCAAAAATTTCAGATTTAATACCAAATGATATTAAGCCGATTGTTGAACAAAAAAAACCGATTGTAGGATATTATGGTGTAATATCACGTTGGCTCGATTATGACCTGCTTGCCAAGGCTGCTGAATCATGTCCGGATTATAACTTTGTTTTCATTGGCAAGGACTCTCAGTTATCATCTCAAAAACTTAAAATGTATAACAATGTGTACGTTCTTGGCAGAAAAGAATATGAAGAGTTACCAAATTATGCCCAATTTTTTAATTGTTGTATCATTCCGTTTCAAAAAGGAAAAATTGCAAAAGCGACTTCACCGGTTAAACTTTTTGAATATATGGCTCTTAAAAAGCCTATAGTTTGTACGAGAGATTTGAATGAATGCAGAGGCTATGATGGGGTTTTGATGTCTGAAAATGATGACGAATTTATCAAAAATTTGTCAACTGCAATTAGATTAAGTAAAGAAAATTCTCTTAAAGATAAATTATGGCAATATGCAAATGAAAATTCATGGCAGAAAAGAGCTGAATCGATATATGAAAAAATGAGGAATATATAGTGGTTTATTATTCGTTAAAAAGTATTATTCTAAAAAAAATAGACAAGAAAATTAATCATTACAATCAATTAAAAATGATTAAAGAAAAGTTTGCATTTAATAGAAATATTGATTTATTGGAAACATATAAACGAAATAGGGGTTGGATAGAAAAAAATTCTGTTCCTAATAAAGGTATTAGGCCGCAATATGATATGTCCGACAGGTTTAATGATATTGCTTATCCGGAAGTCACCGGATATTTTATTCCGACTCTTATCAATTGGGGATTCCGTGAAAAAGCTTTTGCGTGGGCAAATTGGCTCTTATCTATTCAACATGAGGATGGTTCTTGGTTTGATTACACTGATACTGATCCCTATACCTTTGATACAGGGCAAATTTTAAAAGGACTCATTTCTGTTTACAAAATTAACCCTTCAGCTAAACTCAAAACGGCCATAACAAAAGGGGGTGACTATATTATATCAATGCAAGAAGAAAACGGGAATCTTAAAACTGCTTCAAAGAGATATTGGTATGAAGGTGTTACGACAGAATTAATTCATTTATATTGCTTAAAACCTTTAATTGAAATCAGCGAATTGTTTAATGACAACAAATACAGAGAATGTGCCGAATCAGCATTAAAATATTATATATCCAAATTTAGAGATAAATTGGTAGATTTTCATACTTTGTCACATTTTTATGCCTATATGATAGAAGCATTGATAGATTTGGGTGAAAATGAAATTGCAAAAGAAGCTATAGATAATGTAGCTAGAATCCAAAAGAAAAACGGATTTATTCCCGCTTACAAAAATGTTGATTGGACATGTTCAACCGGTTTATTCCAGTTTGCAATCTGTTGGTATAAACTTGGAGAAAAAATTAGAGCAGACAAAACCTTTGATTATGCCTGCTCACTTCAAACGCAAAACGGAGGCTGGCTTGGAAGTTATGGAAAAAAAGCCTCATATATTCCTCAAGCAGAAATCTCATGGGCAAGTAAATATTTTTTGGATGCACTGCAACTAAAAATTGCAACGCATTTCTCTAATACTACCGATACAAAAATGCTAAATGCAAATGGAACGTATGCTTTAGAAGATGTCATTTCCGAAAAAGATGAAAGATGGCAAAGTATATCTAAAAATTTGAACATTTATAAAGATAAAGAAATTTTATTATTAGACTTGGGTTGCGGTTTAGGAAGATTTTTGAAAAATATTCACAATAAATATCCGCAATTCAAACTATACGGCTGTGATATCAGCAACGAAATACTGGAAAAAGTTCCTGAATATGTTGTAAAGAATTGCGGTTCACTCTTGAATTCGCCCTATAAGGACAATTCTTTTGATATTGTTATGACCATTGAGGCACTAGAGCATACTTTGGACATAGAAAATGCTTTGCGTGAAATGTACAGAATTACAAAATCAGGCGGAAGTTTATTTATTCTTGATAAAAATATAAAATACAAAGGCAACTTAGAAATGCCTCCGTGGGAACAATGGTTTGATGTTTGCGAATTGCAAACTCTGCTTTCCAAAGTCGGATTTAAAGATGTTGATTATGAAAGTGTCAATAAAGACGATGAAATGTATATCTTATGGAAAGCAGTAAAGTAAATTAAAAGGGGAGAATATATGGAACATTTTTTAAAACACCGTATTATGATGTATTTTTTAAAAAAAATGCCAATAATTAAATATTATAATCGCGCCTATTTTGCAAAATTAAAAAAGTTTTTACAGTTTTTCTTAATGAAATTACTTCATCCCGATATGCCGAAAATAACAGGAATCGAACTCTCAAACTTTTGCTGCCTGGAATGTCCCAACTGTCCGACTCCCGTGACAAAATTCCACAAAGGATTTGCATCAGATGAAAATATAAAACTTGCCCTCAAATACGGAACAATAATGGAGCCCTTTTCTTTTCATCGCCACGGGGAGCCTTTTATGCATAAAGATTTTCTTAAATATTTGGAAATTGCTACAAATATGGGCTACAGAACCGTTGTAAGCACTAACGGTATTTTACTTGATGATGAAAAAATTAAAAAACTCGCACAAATAAGACCTTATGATATGGAAATATCTCTTCATACAAAAGAATCTGTTGCGGCATTCAAAAAAATGACTCAATATCTGCTTGATAACGATATAGAACTTCCGTCATTCTACGGAAATGTACTATCTCACAATGAAGAAGATGTCTACAAATGGCTTGATGAACTGGAAGTTTCCAAAGAAATCAGAAAATATTTAAGAAGAATTTACTCTCATTCATGGGCAGGCAATGTTGAAAGCAGAAAAACGGATTATGACTCCGATATCGTAAAAAGAAGAGTTAAAAACTGTTATTTTATCAAAAGCAATTATGTCTCCGTAAGATGGGACGGCTCTATTGTTGCTTGCTGTATGGATTCCGAAAACGAAACCGTAATCGGAAGTCTCAATGATGTTTTTAATACAAAACAAAACAAAAACGGATATGCGCTCTGTATGCATTGCGATGCAAGTTGGGTAAACAAATACGAAGCACACGAAGTGAAAGGCATTGGACAAAATGAACTTTAAATACGGTTTAATGCATATAATATTAAAAAATTTGGAAAAGAATGTATTGGAATTCGTAAACAAAAGGAATGCAAAACAATTTGAACATAAAAAAGTCGAATTCTACCTTATGGATTCTTTTGAAATTTTTCACTATCTGCCTATTTATAATTCATTAATTCAAGAAGGAATTGAAGCAAATTTTGTATGCGAACCGATTGAAACAAATACGGTTCACAAATGGTTTGACTACGATAATGCAATCAAAATTTTAGATAATTTGGGCATTAAATATACTCAAAGTGCAGATCCATATGCAAAAATATCTTTTACAACGCAACGGGCGAGTATTCTTTCTAAATACTACGGAATAAAAATCAATCTTAATTACGGGTGCGGATTTAATAAAACAAATTTTGGAAACACTCCGGAATCAATGAGAGGATTTGATTACAAATTTGTACACAGTAAATATATGGCAAAAATTGCCGGAAAAGTTCTTAGAAAAAATCAGGTAAAAATTATAGGTTATCCGAAACACGATAATTATTTTAAAAACCTGCCGAATAAAAAAAATATAATAGATAAACTTAATATAAAAACAAATAAACCAATTTTAGTATATTTCCCAACTTGGGATGATGATTCGTCTATACAAAATTTCGGTGACGAAATTAATAAATTAAGAAAAAAATTTTATGTTGTCACAAAAGCGCATCACTGTACTTTTAGAGTTTATGACAAGAAAAATGATTTAGAAAAATTGTACCAAATCTCAGACAAAGTTCTTGAGGGCAACTCAAATTTTTCAGATGCAGTTGTTATAGCAGATATTGCTCTAATTGATGGGAAAAGTGGTTCATCTTGTGAAGTTCCGTACCTTAAAAGCAGTTTACCGATTGTATATTTATCAGTCAGAAAGGATCTTCAAAACTATTTTAAAAAAGATATTTTTAAGTTCGGAAGGTTCATTAATTCTCCGGAAAAACTGACAGACACAGTATTAAGTACCTTTAAAAATGATGAATATATAAAATTCAGAACAAAAAATATGGAATATTATTTGGGGAAAAATGACAGCAATTCTACCAAAAGAGCGATTGATGAAATCAAAAGAATTTTAAATAAAAAGTAGGAGGATATTATGGATTTAAAAAAGTATTTGGAAGAAAACGATATTTCGAAACAAGTAGAAAAACTCGCAAAAAAATGTAAAAGCAAAAAAGTTGTATTTTATGGTGCCGGAGAGTTCTTTTATTTGATAAAAGAAAATTGTGATCTTACAAAGTTTAATGTAATAGGTATTTGTGACTTGAAATTTACAACAAATCCGGAGGCAAATAAGACCGAATATAAAACTCTTGTTCCAGAAAATCTTAAAACAGAAGATTATGATGCAATTGTTATAACTTTATATAATGATTTGCAAGTTTTACCGCATATTGAAAAAGTTATTAAAACTTCTAAGAATAAAAATACGGATATCTATCCTATTATGACACCTACTATTAAATATTTATTCAGACAATTATTTAAGAAGGATGCATTACTACAACAATGAAAGACGGCAAGTATAATATATTCTAAATATGGTTTACCTGTTTAAAATGCATAATTCATGCGTGGTAGACCATCAAAATACTGGAAAGAGACTTTGAGGGATTTATCTCTAATTTTTAAGAAAAATTCTCTTTTTCTGTGCAAAAGAACAGTCGGTTTGAGAAGAAAGAACAGTATTTTGATAAAATTTCATTTACTAGCAAATTTAATTTTCAGGGGATTATAATATAATGAAGACAAATTAAAAGGGGTATGAAAATGCAAGTACAGGCAGTCAATAATAATATTAATTTTGGGGCAGAAGTCAGATTTTGGGATAAAGCCGTCGAACAGGAAGTTATGCAGGTTGTAAACAGTAACAATAAATGCAAACAGAAGTTTAGCAATATACTAAGTACTAATAAAAACGATGTCGTGTGTTTTCAAATGGGCAATCGTACCCCAAATGACAACTTTTTGTGGAGTAAAAATTTGAAAACAGGGGTTCCTGTGTATGAAAAATTTCCTATAAATGATGAATCAAATGAAAAATCTGAGGCGATTACTCAGCTTTTATCTAAAATAACTGATAAAGGTTCATCTTTATACAATAGTTTTTGGGGGAATTAATACGAAATAAAATAAGTAAAAAAAGTCACTTTTCGACCAGTTTGATTTTTTTATTTTTTCAAACTTCCGAGGGGTAAAATAGGCTTGTTTAGTGAATTTTAGCAAAAGAATCAAACTAACTGAAATAATCAAACTACTCAAAAAAATACAATAACAAGCGAGCTGTGACTTGGCAAAGGCCAATCACAGCTCGCTTCAGAGGGGATGGGATTCGAACCCACGGTGGAATTGCTCCCACACAACCTTTCCAAGATTGCACCTTAAACCTCTCGGACACCCCTCTATGATTATTATTGGGTTTTAATTTTTTATGCAATTTTTATGCAATTTTTTTCATTATAACACAAGTTATTTAATACAAACATTAAATCATTTTTAGTAAGCCCTTCCGGTTAATATTACTTAACTATTTTATATAGAATCATTCATGTGGTATAATTGCAGCGAGGGGAAGAGATGAAAAATTCTGACAAATCTAATAAGAATAAAATTTTTGCTGACAGAATTATGATACTACAATATATTTTTGTAGCACTTGTCAGTATATTTATATTATACCTCTTTGCAGTACAGGTATTAGATGTCAGACATTTTCGAATAAAAGCAAAAAATCAAAGAAGGGCCCATTCATTTGTGATGCGCGGCAACATATATGACAGAAACGGTATCAAGCTCGCGACAGATACTGTTTATTACGATATTTTCGCAAGAAAAGCCGATTTCGTTCACAAACCCGAAGAACTGGCCAAACTTTTAGCACCAATATTAAAAATTTCACAAATCAATCTTACAGAGACCCTAAAACAAGATACACCGATGATTCTTATCAAAAAAAATGTAGACAGACATACGAGAGATAAAATAGCCGCCCTAAATCTTAGAGAAATTCCAATGGACAAAAAAAGTATTCGCACATATCCCCAGGGAACACTGGCAGCACATGTTCTCGGATATTATAATTTTGATGCCGACATCGCTTCCGGAGTTGAATATTCCGCAAAAGATAAATTAGAAAACGTAAACAAAGGCTCAGAGCTGGAAATTACTCCAAAAGGGAAAATAATATATAACATATCAACAGATCCTATTGCCGCAACTACATCCGTAAAAGGAAATGACGTTACTCTGACAATAGATGCCGCAGTTCAGCATGTTTGCGAAAAAGCTTTAATGAATTCCATACAAAAATTTAATGCGTTCAGAGGGGCTGTAATTGTTATGAACCCCCGAAACGGCGAAATACTTGCATACGCTGTTTATCCATACTTTGACCCGAACAATTACAAAAATGCAACCAGTTTTCAAACAAAGAACTGGACATTAACCGATGTTTTCCCCCCGGGTTCAACATTTAAAACAATTACAGTTGCATCGGCCATGGAGTTGGGAAAGATTAACAGGTATACAAAAATCAATGATACCGGTAAAATTAAAGTCGGATGGTGGACAATTAAAAATTATGATTATGCCAGAAAACCCAACCCCGGCATGATAGATTTGGTATATTTATTTGAACATTCAAGTAATGTTGCTTCGGTTCTTGTTGCACAAATGATGAACAAATATGAGTATTATGACATGCTGAAAAAATTCGGTTTCGGCGAACAAACAGGAATAGATTTGCCCGGAGAATCTGTCGGTCTGCTTAAAGCCCCATCAAAGTGGGACAGTTCGGACCACGCTTCGATGGGGTACGGTTACGGCTCATCTGTGACTGCGATACAAATGGTATCTGCCGTTTCCGCCATTGCAAATGACGGTGTAAGAGTAACTCCTCATGTTATAAAATACTCGCCTGAAGAAGAAGCTATAAAAGTAAGAAAAGTTCAAGTTATGACTCCGGAGCATGCCAGAGCTGTTACGGAACTTTTGACAGAAAGTATAAACAGAGGAAGATCTGCAATTAAATCTGATTCCTATAATATTGCAGCTAAGACCGGTACATCAATAAAGCCTAAAGAAAATGGTGCCGGCTATACAAACAAATTGTATACGTCAATTGTTGGTTATATGCCTTCAAGCAATCCGCAGGTATTAATATATGTAATTGTAGACTCTGCACAAGGAGGAGAAATATGGGGGAATACGGTTGCTGCACCCATCTTTAAAGAAATTTATACTCAGGTTGCACACATACTAAATTTACAACCTGATAAAAAAATAAACAGACAGTAATTTTTATGAGGTAATTATGAAACTAAGAAATTTAATTGAAAGTATGAGTTACATAGAACTGGTAAACTGTGATGATCCGACTATAGAAATTGACGGAATATCTTTTAATTCAAAAAAAACAAAACATAATGATATTTTTGTATGCTTGACAGGTGAACATGTAGATGGCCACGAATATGCAGAAGATGCCGTTAACAACGGTGCAGTTGCATGCATTGCAGAAAGAAGATTAAACCTTGATACACCACAAATTATCGTTGAAAATACTCAAGAAGCTTTGGCAAAAGTTTCTGCGGAGTTCTACGGTTATTCCTCCTCAAAGCTAAATGTTATAGGTGTAACAGGAACCAACGGGAAAACAACAGTCACCCACCTTATACAAAAATTATATGAAGCGTTTGACCTGCATTGCGTGCTTATTGGAACGTTAGGTTACAAGTTCACAAGTAGCGAACAATACCACGATAGCGGCCATACTACACCACAAGCACCAAATTTACAACGTCTTATGTACTACATTAACGATAAATGTTACGATAATGTAGTTATGGAAGTTTCATCTCACTCGCTAGCACAACACAGAGTTGACAATATAGATTTTAAGGGAGCCGTCTTTACAAATCTCACACAGGATCATTTAGACTTCCATATTACAATGGAAAATTATTTTCGGGCAAAAGCTAAACTATTTGAAAATCTTGTAACAGGTGATTTTGCCGTACTAAATAATGATGATCCATACTCAGGAAGATTGAAAGAAGTAATATCTCCGAATGTTAGCCTTTACACATATGGTATAAATACAAATGCAGATGTAAAAGCAGAAAATATTTCTTTCGGAAACAATGGAGCCAAGTTTACCTGCATTGTAAGAGGTGAAGAATACAAGGTTAAACTTCTTATGAACGGAATGTTTTCTGTTTACAACGTATTGGCTGCATTGACTACCGCACTCGCACTTGAATTTGATATCGAAAAATCTATAAAAGTTCTTGAACAAATTCAAGGTGTTGCAGGAAGATTTGAAATTATAGTTAATAAACCAACTGTAATAGTTGACTACGCTCACACACCGGATGGATTGGAGAATGTACTTAAAGCTGCAAGAGAAATTACTCCTCAAGGAGGAAATCTTATTTGTATATTTGGTTGTGGCGGAGACAGAGACACTACAAAACGGCCTAAAATGGGCAGAATCGCTGAAAAACTTGCCGATAAAGTTATTGTAACGAGTGATAACCCACGCTCTGAAAATCCTCAACAGATAATTACGGATATTTTAGCAGGATTTAAAAGTGTAAACGAAGTTATAGTTGAACCTGACAGGGAGTTAGCAATAAAGGAAGCCTATAAATTAGCCAATGCAAATGATGTAGTTCTCGTTGCCGGAAAAGGTCATGAAGATTATCAAATAATAGGTGATACCACAATCCATTTTGATGACAGAGAAAAAGTACGTGAAATATTCATCGGGGGTTAAAGGGGTAAAGGGGTAAAAGGGTAAAGAAAAAATGAAGCTGACTACGCCATTAATCATCGAACAACATATACATGGTGCTTTTGGTACGGATTTTAATACCGTTTCAACCATTGATGAAATTTGCTGTGTTGCAGATAGTCTGTTAAAACAAGGCATTGGAGGCTTCTTTCCGACTCTTGTTACAGATTCGGTTGAAAACATAAAAAAACAACTTCATATAATAAAAGAGGCTGCAAAAAAATGTCCGAATATTTTGGGCATACACATTGAGGGAATCTTTATTAATCCGGAAAAAAAAGGTATTCATAATCCTGAATATTTTTTGCCTTTAACTGCTGAGAATTATAAACAGATAGAGGATGATTTTATAAAAATTGTCACTTTGGCTCCAGAGCTTGATGATGGTTTAATTGATTATTTAAAAAGCAAAAAAGTAAAAATTCAAGCGGGGCATTGTATAGGAGGCGATTTGAGCCGTGTTAACTGTACAACACACACATTTAATGCCATGTCAGGGATAACTCACAGGAGCAAAAGTACAGCACTTTCCGCTCTCATTGAAGATTCTCTTTATTCAGAAATAATTGCTGATGGCATACATGTAAGCAAAGATGCCTTAAAACTGTTTTTCAAATCAAAACCGAAAAATAAAGTTATATTGGTCAGCGATGCACTTCCAATCACAGAGAGCAGCTTAAAAGAAACGATATTTGCAGGTTCAAAAATATATTATGACGGAGAAAAAGCAACATCATCCAACGGAACAATTGCAGGAAGTACGACATTGTTAGACAAAATCATTAAGAATCTTGCATTAGCCGGTATGTTTGACCCTCAATACATTTATAATCCGTATAAATATCATAATCTGAATATTGATGGTGAAATTATTTGGAATGAAAATTGGAATATAGATACAATCACATATCGGGGACGGAAAATCTTATGACCTGTTTTTTCAGAAACCAATATGAAGCGTTATACAATGCTAATAAACCTTATCAATATGTAGGAGGAGAATTCCTTTCATACAACAAAGACTTTGATTTAGCTTCCGTTAGATTTGCTTTTGTTTTTCCGGATAAGTACGAAATCGGAATAAGTAACTTAGGCGTGCGAATTCTTTATGATATGGTAAATTCATACAAACGTCCGAGTGAAAGTTCAGAATTGAATCAATACTATTGCCCCTACATGGCTGACAGAGCATATGCTCCGGAACCGGATTTTAAGCCGGAGTTTTTATACGGAGTTGAATCCAAACATGCTTTAAAAGATTTTGATGGAATAGGATTTTCTTTACAGTATGAACTTTCTTATCCAACAGTTTTAAAAATGCTCGAAATGTCAGGAATTGGTGTGAAAAATTCGGAACGAGGAGAGGATGAACCAATCGTCTTTGCCGGAGGGCCTTGCGCTTTCAATCCTTTACCTCTGGTTGATTTTATTGATGTTTTTTGTATCGGCGACGGTGAAGAAATGATGGTAGAGGTATGTAAAGTTTTAGAGCAAACGAAAGGAAAACCCAGAAAAGAAAGAATCTCGGAACTTTGTAAAATAGAAGGCTGTTGGAGTATGGGTGGAAATAAAGGGGTAAATAAAAGAATATCCCCACTTTTAAAAGAATATGCACCCAGTGCTTATCCGATACCGTTTTCAAACTCTGTCCAAGATAGAGCCGTTGTAGAAATTCGACGTGGCTGCGGAAGAATGTGCAGATTTTGCCAGCCGGGACATGTAACTCTTCCCATTCGAGAACGTTCCGCTGAAGATATTATTGAAATTACAAAAGAGTTGGTAAAAAATACAGGTTATGACGAATATTCTCTGCTTTCATTGTCCTCCAACGATTATTCCAATATTAAGGAAGTTATAAAAGAGCTTGCGGTTGATTTTAATGAAAGAAAGATTTCTGTTTCCCTGCCAAGCCAAAGAATAGACGGATTTAATTTGGAGCTTGCCGAACTTACCCAATCAGTAAGGAAATCAACTATAACTCTCGCTCCGGAAGCAGGAAGCCAAAGACTTAGAAATGTTATCAAAAAAAATATTTCGGAAAAACAAATTATTGATGCCGCTCTCACTCTTTATGAAAACGGATGGTCAAAGCTCAAATTCTATTTTATTTGCGGACTTCCGACAGAAACACTTGAAGATATGGACGAAATGGCCGAACTTCTCAATAAAATCAAGTATCGTGCCAAACTTATAAAAAAAGAAAAAGGGTTAACTCACGGATTTGAGATAACCTGTACACTGTCCATATTTGTACCTAAACCATTTACCCCATTTCAATGGTGCGGGCAAATGAATCTCGATATAGTTGAAGAACATATAAAATATTTAAAAGAGAAAACAAGGCATATTAAAGGTTTAAAAATTAATTATCACGAAAAATTCATATCACAAATAGAAGCCGTACTTACAAGAGGGGATTCTTCGCTTTGCGATTATATTTATGCACTTTATAAAAAAGGCTGCTACTTAGATGCCTGGGGAGAATATTTTGACAAAAATATTTGGAATGAAACAGCCGAAGAACTCGGATTTACTCTGAAAGAAAAATCGGAAAAAGAATATTCTTTGACGGAAAAATTACCATGGGATTTTATAGAGGTCGGGCTTGATAAAGAATGGCTCCAAAAAGAATATGAACTTGCCCACATGCAAGGCTGTGAATTTAATTTACAAAAAACCTGTGAACATGAATGTATAAATTGCGGGGTTTGTAAAAATCTTAAAACGCATAAAGTTCTTGCTAAACCGTTTATTGCATCATCTGAGGCACAAAATATTGTAAAAGAAAAACCTGTTGACCCGACAAGGGTTCACCCCGACCCAAATATTCCAATATACAAATATCGTTTAAAAATTACTAAAAAAGGATTGTTAAAATATTTCTCGCATCTTGATTGGCAAAATACTTTCCATAAAGTACTTGCAAGAACAGGACTGCGTGTCGTATACTCACTGGGATTCAACCCGACAATGAAGGTCTCAATGGGAATTGCGCTTCCTTTATTTTCAGAAAGTGAAGGAGAAATAATTGATATCGAATTGCTTGATAAATATGAACCCAATGAATTGGTTGAAATTATACAACCTAAATTACCGAAAGGTGCTCAAATCATTTCAATAAGAGAGGTTGATTTGCGCTGCAAGCCAATAGAAACAGAAGCACAGTGGGCAGAATATAAAATCACTCCATACGCAAAAGACATAGCTTCTAAAACACAAGCTGAGACGGATATTTACCACACCCCTCTTTACAATTTCGAAAAATTCCGCTATGATGTAGAAAGAGTTTTGTCTTTGCCAGAAATTTTATTGACGAAGAAAAACAAGAAAGGTTTAGAAAAAACAACAGATATTAAGAAATCTATAGGTTCATATAGATTTGAAAATGGAAGTCTGTTTATATACCTAAAAACAGGTCAAGGTTCGGATGTACCTGCTCTTAGAGCAGACAGTTTGATGGAGCTAATTGCTCCGAATCAAATATTTGAAGTTGTACGGTTGAAATTCCTTGACGAGAAATTGAGAGAATTATAGCAGTAAAGGATTTAAATATGAGAGAAACAAATTTGCCCAACAAAATCGTAATCGCTGAACGTGATAATATCGCCGCAGTTTTGGAAAACGGAAAAGTCTCTGAATTTTATGTACATAGAGGTGAAATTATTTTAGGAGATGTTTACCTCGCTCAGGTTGAAAACATTTTACCGAGCATTGAAGCAGCTTTTGTTAATGTCGGCTCTGATAAAATGGGATTCCTTCACGCACAAGACATTGGCGGAAAAGGTGCACTTCAAGATAAATTAAAACCAAAACAAAAAATTGTGGTTCAAGTAGTAAAAGAACCGACAGGGCACAAAGGACCTCGCGTAACAACAGAAATTTCCCTCCCCGGAAGATTTTTAGTGCTTATGCCTAATGAAACCGGAGTAAATGTAAGTAAGAAAATCACATCAGCAAAAGAAAGAGCCAGATTAAAATCTGTTGTTAACCTTCTTAAGCCTGTTGGAGTAGGAATAATTGTAAGAACAGAAGCTGAAGGTCAGACAGAAGCTGATATTCAGGAAGATTTAGAAATTCTTTTAGAGAAATGGAATAATATAATAACTTCTGCTGAAAGCATGACTCCTCCTAATCTTTTATACAGAGATCAAGATTTACTTTATAGGGTTATAAGGGAAGCATGCAATGAAGATACCGAAGAAATTATTGTAGATACCGGTTTTGCACTTAACAGAGTTCAGAATCTTCTTCAAAATTGGCATATGAATAAGAATATAAATGTAACATTATACAAAGGTTCAGAGCCTTTATTAATGGCAATGGATATTCATAAAGAAATTAAAGCAGCTCTCAACATGAAGGTTAATCTTCCCTCCGGCGGATATTTGTTTATTCAAACAACTGAGGCACTCACCGTTATTGATGTTAACAGCGGTAAGTTTACAAATTCCGCAACTCAGGATGAAACAATATTAAAAACTAATATTGAGGCAGTTCACGAAATAGCACGTCAACTCAGACTCAGAAATATCGGCGGTATGATTATTATCGACTTTATTGATATGCTGAGCCGTGTTGATAAACTTGCAATGATGGAAGAACTTGAACTTGCTATGGAGGCTGATAAGGCTAAACCTCAGGTCGGACAATTATCCGATTTAGGACTTGTAGAAATGACAAGACACAGACAAGGACAAGCAATCAGTGAAATTTTTGCCAAGAAATGTCCGCATTGCCAAGGGAACGGTTACATAATGGAAGACATTAAATTTGCATCAGCAACCGCAGAAGGTGAATACAGAGCAAAAGCCGCTAAAATTAAACTTCCTATGAATAATAAAAAGAATAAATTTAATAAATTCAATAACAATCAACCACAAAACGACGTTAAGGAAGAAGTTAAAATCCAAGAAGAAAAACTTGAGCCGCAAGTTAATCCTTCCTTGGAAGCTCAATCAGAAGTAAAGGAAGTTCAGGAAGAAAAAGAAACAAAACGAAGAAATTCGAGAAAGCCAAGATTTGATAAAAAGAAAATAAAACAAGAAATTGTGGATGAAAAAACAGCCTCAACGGTAGTCCCTTCAAATCCGGAAATTGAACCGGTTATTCCGGAAACACCTTCTACTGAGAATACTGACACTAAATCAGAAGAAAAAGTACAAAAAACACGTTCAAAACGTCCAAACAGAAACACACAGCGCAAACCAAGGACAGTAAAGAAGAATGATTCAAAAAATGAAGAATAAAATATTATCAATTATATTAACGGGAATTCTTTTACTGCCAATACAGGTTGTTGCAGAAGAAACTCCGTCTGTTTTACAAAATGAACTTTCAACGATTGAAGAACCTTCTTCAATTGATACTCGTGCCTATTCTTCTCAAACCATTGATGAGGATAATGATTATACTGAAAATATATCCCAAGTTAACTCGTCAATTCCGCATAAACAACCTATTAGTAAACGTAAGTTGGTAAAAAAATTCTTGGTAGCAATGATTCTTGTCGGAATTTCTTTTTTTGTAATTTATTTTATATTAACTGCCTATCAAAAAGTTGGGAAGAGTGTTCCTCCACAAATTAAAATATCAGATGGGGAAAACCCATTAACTACACCAAAAGATTTTGAAAGTGCGGTAAAAACATTTCTTGAAAAAACAAAGTGGCAGAGTTAACTATGACCAGAGATTTTGATTTTTATATAGTTCCTACCCCTATAGGTAACATACAAGATATAACCGTTCGCGCCGTTGAAGTTCTAAAATATGTTGATTTAATTGCCTGTGAAGATACAAGAACTACTCAAAAATTACTTAATCATTACAATATTAAAACCAAAAGTATCTCTTATCATAAATATAATGAAAAAGAGCGATTAGACTTTTTTTTAAAAGAATTATCTGAAGGCAAAAAGATTGCATTGGTATCAGATGCTGGAACACCGATGATTTGCGACCCAGGTGCCGTAATTTTACCAAGAATAATTGAAAATGGTTATTCTGTAACCTCCTTACCGGGAGCATGCGCAGTTACGACCTTTTTATCCCAAATTCCCAGAAATAGTGAAGAGTTCTTTTTTATTGGTTTTATTCCGAGAACAGAAAACCAAATAAAAAATATCATTACAAAATATTCAACTCAAAATATTGTTTTTTATGATTCGCCGGAAAGAATCTTAACTACTTTACAAATTATTAAAAAACACAGGGGTGAAATTAAAACAGCGCTTGGAAGAGAACTTTCAAAGCTATATGAAGAAGTAATTATTGATACACCTTCAAAACTTATTGAATATTTTGAGCATGGCATTAAAGGCGAAATAGTCTGTATGATTTATGCAGATTCAAATGCAGACTTGTCTGAAATGAACAACAAAATAAACATACTTAAATCTAAAGGATTCAAAAATAAAGAAATTTCAATCATATTATCTGCCCTTTTTGATTACAATAAAAATGACATTTACCAATCTGCTATATCAAATGATTAAACACTTACCTAAACAATATATACTTTAAATACCTTTTTTCATTAATATTTTAAGGAGTGTAACAATTTTAAAAAAAATTGTTATAAATAGGCAATTTTGAAAAACAAAAATACTTTATATATATGTAAGGTCTAAGAAACAAAAAGGGGAAAACGAAACAAAAAAATAAATAATAAAGTTTAAGTTTAAACGATGTTATTAAAAAAGATTTCTTTTTATACTCTCTCTTAATATCCTCGTGTTTATTTAATGTTGCCAATTCTCTCTTGGCAACTTTTTCTTTTGCAAATTTTCTGCTCGCTTAATATTTTAGCTCGTCAGAAATGACCAAAAAATTTTTTTAGTGATTTGATACTTTGGTATCCTCGGTCATTATATTTTAACCAACACTTTACTGGACCGCAAAAAACCATTGACACCTATTATTGTTTATTTTAGAATCTTTTTAGCACTTAGTCGAAATTTTCGTGCTGGATTTGACGGCAGGTGGGTGCGGATTATCAGGTCAAACGGCATTAACGTCGGAGCCGGAATGATAAAATCGCACAAAATAGAAGGCAAAACGCCGCCGGAATGAGTAAGGGTTTCGGGATATAAAGCGGGTTTGCCAAGATAGCAGAAAATATAAGGAGAAAAAAATGCCTACAATTAACCAGTTAGTTCGTCAAGAACGTAAAAAACTGACAGACAAAACAAAATCTCCTGCTTTGATGGAATGTCCTCAAAGACGTGGAGTATGTACAAGGGTTTACACAACAACCCCTAAAAAACCAAACTCAGCATTAAGAAAAGTTGCCAGAGTAAGATTAACAAACGGATTTGAAGTTACCACTTATATCCCGGGTATCGGACACAATCTTCAGGAGCACAGCGTTGTTCTTATAAGAGGCGGAAGGGTTAAAGACCTCCCAGGTGTGCGTTACCACATTGTACGTGGAACGTTGGATACAGCAGGTGTTGCTAACAGAACACAAAGTCGTTCCAAATATGGTGCAAAAAGAGACAAGGGAGGTAAGAAATAATGTCAAGAAGATCTAAACCGGAAAGAAGAATTCCTGCCGCTGACCCTATTTACAATAGTGTTGATGTTTCTAAATTTATAAACAGAATTCTAAGACGCGGCAAAAAATCTTTAGCTGAAAGAATTTTTTATTCAGCAATCGCTGAAATCGAAGAAAAAACCAATGAAAAGGGATTGGAAATATTCCAAAAAGCTATTACAAATGCAACTCCTTTGCTCGAAGTTAAAGCAAGACGTATCGGTGGTTCAACATACCAAGTTCCTATCGATGTAAAAGCTGACAGAGGTTTTGCATTGGCATCTTCTTGGATTATTGAAGCTGCAAAGAAAAGAAGCGGTAAATCATTCAAAAGCAAATTGACTAATGAAATTATTGACGCTTCAAACGGTTCAGGCGCAGCATGCAAGAAACGTGAAGATACACACAGAATGGCTGAAGCAAACAAAGCATTTGCTCATTACAGATATTAATATTATTTGTATAATAAAGCGGGGCGGTCAATAATCGCCCCGCTTTTCATTTTAGAAAACTTAATTACATTTCCAAATTCATTTGAGAGAATTGAATTATTTTATTCTTCCCTCTATGTTTAGCATTGTATAAAGCGTGCTCAGCATACCGAATAACGGTGTTTGCATCTTCTTCAACATCAGGCATGCACGGATAAGTTGAAATACCGCCTGAAATAGTAACCTTGTGAGCCTCTTCTTCTCCGGCAGGAATAAACTCCATCTTTTCTACTTCTCTTCTGAATCTTTCTCCAAACAGAAAAGCATTTTCTTCAGAAGTATTAGGAAGAACAAGTAAAAATTCTTCATCACCATATCGGGTGAGAATGTCCTCTCTTCTAATCATCGCATCAAGTTTATTAGCAATATTCTTAAGCAGAATATCACCCCATTCATAACCGTACATATCATTAACAACCTTAAAGAAATCTATGTCAAACAGAATGCAGGAAAGCTTTGTTCCGTAGCGTTTTGAACGGGAAATTTCTTCTTCGAGACGTTCTTGCAAATATTTTCTGTTATGTAAGCCGGTCAATTCGTCTGTTGTACTAACTCTCTCAAGTTTATCTTTAATTTCTTTAATTTTTAACAAAGCTTTTACACGAACAATAAATTCATCCGTATTTTTATAATCAGCTATGAAGTCATAGCCCTCTGCTCTAACAGTAGCATCTTTTTTAACAGCACCGATAAACAACATCGGACAAGGGAATTTATTTGTCATTAAAGCTTCATTTGCGAGTTCAATATCAGTAACTATCATTAATGAAGGGTTAATAACAGCATAGTCTTTCATTTTAGCTATATCAACAGTTCTGACTTCCGCATCATCAATTTCTGACAATACAGCTTCCATTTCAGGCATCGGCTTTGTTGAATAAATCACAATATTACTCATAATAGTCCTCTTCTCATTTAATTCCAGCTTTGATTATAACAAATTCAGACTAAAAACTCAATAGAGCATCATATGGCAATTTTCGGCATAAAGCTTATCTGTTGGCAGAAACTGCTATCCCTTCCATAATATTATAAAAATCTTCACTGGGTAATGTTGACATTGTTTTCATTGCATAAGAGAGAATACTGACTTTATCATACCAACGTCTTGAATTTGAAATTTTATAGAGACCCAAAACTCTGTCAATACCGAGGCTTACATCTTGGTCATCGTTATCTTCTTCATTGTGTAAGTCTTTAATTTGTTTAACTACAGTTGTCAAATCTTTTGATAAAGCCTTACGCTGCGTATCATCCATATCCCGCAATATTTCCAGAGCTCTTTTTGTATTATCATCAGAATCATACCACCGTCTGTCATATATCATTAGATTAACTTCCCCTTTAACAATATATCCTCTCCGTTCTTTGATTATATAAAAACCCATGCCTCAAAAAATCGTCCGTTTGGGTGAAGTATCACTTGTCCAAAAAATAAATTCATCTATATGGATGTTATACCCTGAAAACATATTTTATAGAATACAGTCGGGAGAGGATTATGTTAGTTAAGTCAAACGTTAAGGATAATATTAATAAGGCTGTTAATAAAGTCAGTTTACCAGTTAGGCCACGGTCCTATGAATTATGCATAAAAGCAGATGCTTTAAGATTTTCAAAATTGTACAAAGAATCCGTAAAGTGCTATTTGGATTCCATAATGCTTGACCGAAACCATCAGGAAGCGTACTGGGGACTTGCTTCTTCTTATAAATATCTTACAAAATACAAGAAAGCTGAAAATGTACTGGAAAAACTAATTAAGATTGACGAACAAAATGATAAATATTTCTTTGAACTGGGTGTATGCTGCCTTTCTGACGGCAGACCGGAAGATGCAATTCCATATTTAATCAAAGCAATTGTTTTGAATAAAGATAATTTAGAAGCGCAAATTCAGCTTGCTATCGCACACGAACTCGTAGATGAACCTGAATTGTCTTTAATGATATATAACAAGCTTATTGAAACCAATCCAGAATTTTTGAAAGCTTATTATAACAAAGGGGCTATGCTAATGGGTATGGGAGATTTTAATGAAGCCTCGAAAACATTCTTTGAACTTATAAAAAAGAATCCTGATTATTATAAAGCATATTTGGGGATAGCAATGAGTTTTGACAAAATGGGCAAATATGAAGATGCTATAAGATATTATAAGAAATTTTTAAAACTCAAAAAATTCTCCGAAGATGCAGTGTTTGCTAGTCAAAGAATTAAGGAGCTTAAAGAAACTCTTCCCAAAAAGAATAACTTTTTGAAACTTGTAAAAGGTTTATAACTTGTAAGCTTTTACAAACACTTCCGCGTCATCTTTTGTATTAACATTTCCGCTTAGCTGTGCTTCGTGAAGAGCATCAAGAATTTTCCCAAGTTTTGGCGAAGGTTTTATATTAAGCATTTCCATAATCTCATTTCCATCCAACAATTTTGGCAAAGGCTGCATTGAGTCCCGATTTTTAAGGTAGAAATTCAAAAGCTTATCCAATCCGTCAAGATTGGATTTAATCATATCGTCAGTTATGTCTTCACCACGAGCAGAGAGTCGGTCGGCTTTTGCAAGGATAATATTATCAATGACATTATCTTCCATCTTTCTTAAATACCGCATCATGACTTTTTCCGACAAATCAGGTGCCGCAATTACATTAGAGGGATAAATATGAGTTTTTATCATAGTTGAAATATACTCGACTTGCTTTTTTGAAAATTTCAAATCTTTTAAGTATTTTACGCACATTTTTGAACCAACGTCATCGTGCTTGATAAACCTATGTCTTCCGGTATCCTCTTCTATTGTCCAGGTAGAATATTTACCTATATCATGCAAAAATCCCGCCAGTTTCAGGTGATTAATTCTCGGGAATCCGCCAAAATCAACCTTATCCATATGTTCTTTGATAACAGCATCTCCATCTTCATACAACATCTCAATGTTCTTAACTGTTTCTACAACGTGGTGAAACAAGTCCAGATGGTGATGAGAATTAGGTGGAACTTGCTTCATCTCTTTAACAAAAGGGCAAAGTCCTTCTAAAATTCCATACTCATCCATTAAAAGGAGTGTATCAGAGCAGTATTTACCCCCGAAAAGTTTCATAATTTCATAACTTATTCTTTCTATTGATGGATTTAATAATAGTGATTTATATTTTTTTATTGCAGATATTAAAACATCGGCAGGTTTAAAACCTGTAATTGCAATAAATCTAAAAGCTCTCAAAATCCTTAATGGGTCATCTTCAAAATTGGAATCTTTATAGTGTCTGAGTATCCCATTTTTTAAATCTTGCATTCCATTTACAGTATCGATATATTTACAAGTATCTAAGTCAAACGCTATTGAATTTATTGTAAAATCTCTTCTTGTTAAATCTTCTTCGATAAAATTTCCAACAATTTCCGAAATATCAAGATAATTGATTTTATCTTTCAAAACTACTCTAAAAATTTGATTAACCTCATCTAAAACAATCAATGTTCCGTCAAATTGTTCAGCAAGTTTCTCTGCAAATTGTTTCGCGCCTTTTATAGCAATATCTCTGTCCGTAAAATTCTTACCCATAAGAAAATCTCTTACAGAACCGCCAACAAGGTAGCCTTCATTAATATTTTTGAGTATAAAATCATCCTTTATATTCATAAATAATATTCCCTAGTGCTGTAATAACAGCGGTTTCTGCTTTCAAAATTAAACTTCCCAACGTAATTAATGGAAGTTCTTTTGATTTAAAATAATCAAATTCTTTTTGTGAGAATCCACCTTCAGGCCCTATAATAACAAGGACTCTTTCACCTTTTTTTATCGGATTTTGAATAAGATATTCTTTTAAAGATATTTCAGTTGAACGTTCAGCAAAAACAAGAATTTTATCAAATTTATTTGATAAAATATCTTCAAAAGAAGATGGTTCACAGCAAGTAGGTATTTTAGCTCTTTCGCATTGTTTTGAGGCCTCATACATAACTCTTTGCCATTTAACAACCTTTTTTGTCACCGCATCAAACGGTACAGAACAATTATCTGTCATAACGGGATAAACACTTCTTATACCGAGTTCTGTTGCCTTTTCCATAATTGTGAGTTGAGCATCACTTCGCAACGGACTTTGAGCAAGATATAAATCGAAATCCAAATCACGATTGGATGGATATGCTTTAATTACACTACAAATAATTTCTTTTGAATCGATTTTTTTTATCTCTGTTTCATACTGAAGCTGATTTTCGTCAATAAGTAATAATTTCTCTCCTATTTTTGCACGCAGAGATTTGGCAATATGTCTGTAGTTCTCTGAGTCACATATTGTTACAAAACCTTTTTCAACATTACACGAATTTATAAAAAAGTGAGGCATTTTTATTCCGCTTTCATTTTTCTAAACTTGACTAACATTGATATTAGCATAATGGAACAAATTACAACAGATGAAACTAATAATCCATACCAAAAACCGATAAGTTTCATATTATATTTAAATGCAAGCATATATCCCAACGGAAATGATATAATCCAGTAAGCTATAAAATTTGACACCATAACTATTTTTGTATTCTTTAATCCCTTAAATATCCCTGCAAATGACACTTGTAATCCGTCAAATATTTGGAAGAAGCATAATACATACAAAATAGGGATACAAACATTTATTAATGCTTCGTCAGGAGTAAAAATGCTTATTAAGAATCTTGGGAAAAGTCCTATTAATAAAGCTGATATGCTCATAATCATAATTGCCATTCCAAGACACGTGTATGCATATTTTTTCAATGTTATATAATCCTTTGCTCCGTTTGCAAATCCTACTTTTACAGCTGTTGCATTTGAAATTGCGAGCGGAATCATAAATGCAACCGTTGTAAATGTACAGAGAAGATTATGCGCGGCTGCATAGATTCCTGCTACTCTTCCCATAAAAACGGTTATTATATTAAATCCTGTAAATTCAATCATTATTGCAAAAGATGCAGGTAATCCGATTTTTATCAAATCTTTGTAATAATTATGGTCTTTAAAATATTGAACTTTGATTTTTTTAAGTGCATATATAAAAAGAACTATTCCCATAAAATATCTGACAATTAAACTTGATATTGCAAGTCCGATTGCACCCATTTCAGGAATTATTCCGTAGCCGAAGACAAAAAGTATATTTAAACCCAAATTTAAAAATACGCAAAAAATAGTAAGTAAATTAGGAAAAACAACAATTTCAAAGGCTTGAAGATATTCCTTCATTGCGCAGTGCAAATATCCTCCGAAAACAGCAAACCCCGTTATAAAGAAATAATCTTTTACAATTTTGGCTAAATCAGTTGTATATCCTATTTTATCAATAAACGGAATACAAGCAAAAATAATACTTGAAGTTATTATTGTTAATATAATCGTAGCTTTTATTGAAGGGAAAAAATATTTTTCAATATTTTTACCACCGCCTCTGTAGTTGGAAAGAATAGCGGACGAAGTTACCAAAATACCGATTCCCAGCATCAAAATACAATTCGTTATTGCTGTCGCAATACTTATTGCGGCGAGTGTACCTGTTGAATGTCTGCCTGCGACTACAACGTCTCCGACTCCAATCATAATAAAGCCCAAATTTCCCATTATAATCGGGCCGGCTAATTGAAGCAAATTTTTTGCATAATTTCGGTATTCACTAAACATAATTAATATATTATCGTAAAAACGATTCAACTTAAATTGACCGATATACACCAAAATGTATATTTTGGTGTATATCGTATTAATCTTTATATGTGACTTTCTTTTACCGAAAAGAAAGTCACACAAAGAAACTCTCCTCGCTGAACTGCGCTAATTAATCAACTGTAAGGCTCAACCCAAAGCTCGCAAACTCGGGTGCTATGCCCCCTCAAACATGCTCGCTCT
>JAEEGL016673265.1_pt1 | contig 28677 bp, 26 predicted proteins | sample 9134231 | NCBI WGS metagenome assembly JAEEGL01 (sample SAMN16246548, study PRJNA631951) | gut metagenome | biome: gut microbiome; feature: rumen; material: fiber-attached | host: Bos | place: Iran: Karaj | collected 2018-10 | reverse complement strand
GGTTACATGGGACACGGAAAGCACTTCATCGCTTCCAAGAAGTTCATGAAGGCTGAAGGCGGAATCCAGAGAATCGTATGGATGCCCAAGGCACTCAAGGAAGAAGTTGCAGCAAGACTCAACAAGACCGCAAAAGAACTTTACGGAATCGATAACTTCGCAGACATGATCGCTGACGAGACCGTTGCAGCATCTGCTGACGACCTCGACAAGATGATCGAATTCCTCACAGAGAAGGGACATCCGGCACTCGGACTTGATCCCATGATCTAAATAATTGTACTGAATATACAGGGGATGTCCGCTTCACTCGGCGGACATCCCCGAAACAGTATATTTGAAAAAAGAGCAGCTGCATAAGACAGCTGTTTCGTGACGTATAGGCAAATTGTTAAGAGGTAGATATTATGGCTTATACAATAGCTCTTGCCGGAAAAGGCGGAGTGGGAAAAACCACAATTACGGGTATGCTTATCAAATACCTGGCTGCGAAAACCAAGAGTATTATCCTTGCGGTAGATGCAGACGCCAATTCAAATCTTAATGAAGTACTGGGAGTAGAGATAGAAGACACTCTCGGTGATATAAGAGAAAAACTTGAAAACAACGAATCAAAACAGGTTATCCCTCCCGGAGTGGACAAGGCTGCATGGACAGAACTCCAACTGTCCGGAGCACTTTCCGAAGGAAAAGATTTCGATCTTCTCGTAATGGGAAGAACACAGGGTAAGGGATGCTACTGTTTCGTTAACGGACTGCTTACAACGCAGATACAAAGATATACGAACAACTACAAATATATTGTCGTAGACAACGAAGCCGGTCTTGAGCATTTAAGCCGCGGCATACTCCCCAAGGTGGATATGCTTATTCTTGTCAGCGACAGCTCCAGAAGAGGAGTACAGGCTGCGGGAAGAATATTCGAGCTAGCAAAATCCCTTAATCTCGGAGCAAAGGAGATCAAGCTCATAATCAACAGAGCTCCCGGCGGAGTGGCTCCGGCAGGAGCTTTGGAAGAAGCGGAAAAATTCGGTCTCGACGTTCTCGGCGTACTTCCCAGCAACGACGAAATATTCGAATTGGACGGTGAGGGAAAACCCACTGCTGACGTACCGATGAGCAATGAGTTCAAACATAAACTGTATGAACTTCTCGATAAACTGGAGTTTAAGTAAATGGAAGAAAAAAAGGTCAATAACCTTATAGAAATACCTACCGAGCATTATCAGGAGCTTTTTTCCAAGGCCGATCCCGCAGAAATGTCGTCAAGAACAGGAGTGCTTTTCTCAGACGGTAAGTTCAGATTCAGAGTGCTGAATGAAGAAAAGACCCTAAGCTGGCCAAAGGCGGACGACGAATGTTTCAAACCTAAAGAGAGGATACTGTTTATGAGATATCTTCTTGAAGGTAAAAAGGTGCCTTTTACGACCGAGTTCGTCGCTTACAAGGAGTTTTCTGACGGAGCAATATACAATCAACCTTTTACCGGGAGATGTATATACAGAATGCTTGGTTCCTACGGCAAAAATCCGGAAGCTTTCATCAGAGCCTGCGAACATTACGGAGGACACCGTATAAAGTCGTCCGGGATACAATATGAGTTCGAATTCATGCACAATCTTTTCCTGAGATATATACTCTGGGAAGGCGACGACGAGTTCCCCGCAAATATGCAAATACTCTTCTCAAGGAACTTCGGCGACACTTTCTCAGCCGAAGACCGTGTAGTTGTCTGTGAGTATCTTATAGGAAGAATGCAGAGCCTCAGGTAGTCTTTTAATTCATCAGTAATAAAGGAATAATACGCTGTATTTTACGCGTGTTATTCTTTTTTTGCCGCATAACTGTGGTATTATATACGTGAAAAAGGAAAAAAGGAGGAATACGAATATGGGAAGAATCGCAAGCACGTTGTTCGGAGTAATATTCGGAATAATCTGGATCAGTATCTGGGTATTCGTAGTAGTCGGAATAATAAAAGGCTTCAAGAATACCAAACAGATCAGAAATACTTCCAACCAGATATTCAACGAGGTGAATCAAGCCCTAAAGAACGGAAGCGTGCATACCGGAAACCCGCATAATCCGTATTACAGAACTACTGCTGAAAAGAAAGCCCAGGCGAATGCAGATAATTTCAGCGACATAGGGGCCAAAGAAAAAGACTCGGATACCTACGCATCTGATCTTAATCCGAGAACAGGGGCTCAAAGAGTATATACAACGAAAAGCAAGGTTAACGGAAGAAAAGTAAGAGGAGACAGAAGTTATTCCGTCAATCCTTCGGAAAGACCGGCTCATGGAAAACTTTCAAGAGAATCCAGAGACGACGAAAAAGAATGGTTTTAATTAGTTCCTAAAGTTATATATATATTGAAAGGGGAAAAACAATGCAATACGTAATTTATGGACTGCTTGCGATTATAGTCATCCTGATTATAACGAACCTGAAGATAGTTCCGCAGGCAAGCGAATTCATCATCGAGAGACTGGGTAAGTACCGCACCACATGGTCTGCAGGACTCCACGTAACCTTCCCGTTCATCGACAGAGTGGCAAGGAAGATCACTTTAAAGGAGCAGGTACTCGACTCCGATCCGCAGCCGGTTATCACAAAGGATAACGTAACGATGCAGATAGATACTGTCGTATACTTCCTGATCTTCGACAGCAAGGCATATACCTACGGCGTAGTAAATCCTATCAACGCTCTTGAAAACCTTACTGCCACGACCCTGCGTAATATAGTAGGTGAGATGGAACTCGACCAGACGCTGTCCTCAAGAGACAATATCAACTCCCAGATGACAATGCTTCTCGACGAAGCAACAGACCGCTGGGGAATCAAGGTCAACCGTGTTGAGCTGAAGAACATCATGCCGCCCAGAGAGATCCAGAACGCAATGGAAAAGCAGATGAAGGCAGAACGTGAAAGACGTGAAACGCTGCTCCAGGCAGAAGGACACAAACAGGCAGTTATCACCAGAGCAGAAGGAGACAAGATGGCAGTTATCCTCGAAGCAGAAGGTGAAAGAGACGCAAGAATAGCCAGAGCCGAAGGTGAAGCAAAAGCTATCAAGCTCGCAAAGGAAGCAGAGGCTGAAGGTATCAGACTCATCAATGAAGCTAGACCTTCCGCACAGGCGATAGAACTGAAGAGATACGAGGCACTGGTAGGAATGTCCAACAGTGCAAGCGCAAAGATCATAGTCCCTACGGACGTGGTAAGCGTAGCTAAGAACAACGTTCTCTTCTCCGAAATGACAGGCCTTGGAGATCACACAAATCCACTTCCTCCCAGAACACCTGCAGAGAAGGATGATCCCTGCTGCGACGAACCGGTGAAATAACAAATAATATGTAAAGCGCTGCAGATTGCAGTACGGACCGGGCTCTTAATTGAGCCCGGTCTTTTCGTTTGCAAGAAAAGGTGTAGAAGTAGTAATATTTATATACACAGTTTTTTTAATTCAGGAAGGTCAGTATGAAAAGTATATTCGTATCAAGTACGTTCAGAGATATGCAGGCTGAACGCGACGTCTTAAAATCTAAGGTGCAGCCCATGCTTAACGATATTGCAAGGCAATATGGTGAAAGTATTTCTTTTTCAGACTTAAGATGGGGAGTAGATACGTCGGAAATGTCTGAAGAAGAACAGAACAGGCAGGTCCTTTCAGTATGCCTCGATGAAATTGACCGTTCGAGACCGTATATGATAGTTCTTCTCGGGGAAAGGTACGGATATATGCCGGGGCCGGAAACTATCGCTGAAGAAGCGAATAAAAGGCCGGGAATGCATCTTCCCGATCTTGATATATCAGTTACTCAGCTTGAAATAGAATATGGTGCTCTCAGTACGAAAGAATCTCTTGCGCACACTTACTTTTATTTCAGAGAACTTGATGCTGATGATCTTCCCGAAGGCTTCAAAGAAACGTCCGACGTATATATATCGCATCTTCAAAACCTTAAGGAGAGGATAAAAGAGCTTGCCGGAGATCACGTTCGTTTCTACAAAGCACACTGGACCGGAAGTTCTGTTGAAGGTCTTGATACGCTTGCTTCGCTTGTCAAGGATGACCTGCAGACAGAATTGCTTCCGGTATGGCAGGAAATGAGCAGACTGAATATTGCAGAGAAAACAAAGAGAATCCAGGATGCATATATCGCTGAAAGATCGCTTTCATTCATACCCGAAAAGGAGAGAAAACCACAGTACAGAGATAGAAAATTCATAGATTTATTTCTCCATAATTACGTACATGCTTTGGACCATGCTGAGAAGAAAGAATACAAAATATATGCGAAAAGCATAAAATCTGACGGGATATCGTCTTGGATATCCGCTACCAGAACGGACGACGCTTTTAGTCTTTCTGTAGTAAAGGAACTGTATTGCCGTGAACGCTTTGGTCACGGTCACAAGTATCCTGCCATTGTTCTTAAAGGAGATAAAGGGTCCGGCAAAACAATGTATATGATACATATTTGCGGTATCATGCAAAAACTTGGTTTCAGAGTAATAGAAATCCACGCCGGCAGCACTGCGCTCTTTTCTGATTCTAAAGGTATACTGCTTTATACTGTATACCGTATTGAAGAGATCATGGGAGTTCAGCATAAATATCTTAAATCGAATACTTTCGATCCTGCATCTATTTTGAATTCAGTGGATATAGACGAGGTGCTTGATTACGAAAAAGAACTGATAACCAAGTTTTCGGAAGATAAGGATCTTTATTCCAAAGGACGCATACTGGTAGCGATAGACGGTATTGAGAAACTGAGAAATGACAGCTACAAGGAAAGAATGGCTTACGTTTCGGAATGTGTTACCGATAAGGTAAGAGTTCTTTTAAGCGCTGATAATTCAGAATACATACCGCCTATGGAAAAGATTATAGATATAGGCGTTAGCAATACTCAGGATAAGTACAGTCTTGCAGACGGTGCGCTTCTTTATCACGGAAAACAGTTCGGTAAGGACGTCAAGGACGCCCTAGTAAGAAAGGATAGTTCCTCAAATGCTCTGTATTTGTTCTTCGCAGTAAGCAGACTTTCGATGATGGATGCGGAGGATTTTAAAGCCATAAGTGAGAAAGGCGACGATATTGAGGCAATAAACGAACACCTGATTGAAATGATAGAAAGTTTTCCCGGCGATCTGAAGAAGATGTCTATGCTTCTTCTTGAAGCAGCCGCTGTAAAAATATCCCCTAAGATAATCAGGTGCGCGGAATATATATCTTTGTCCAGAAACGGACTCAGATCGGATGATCTGATATCTCTTCTGAAATACGATAATTTGAATATCGGGGGAACAGAGCTTTTGCAGTTCATCAACTTCGTCAGCGATCTGTTTATAGTAAGAGAAGATGGATCCTACGATTTCATGCATTCATGTACCAGAGACGCTCTTCTCGAAAACATAAACGACAGAGACTTAATGTATAGGAACATACAGTCTTATCTCAAGTATTTGGATGTAAACGACAGCATCAGAACAAGCGAATATTTCTGGTACTGTCTTTGCAGCAAAATATATGAGGACACAGCGTTATATATTTGCTCCTGTATGGAAAGAAACGACAGCAACCTGTCTCTTTACGCCCAGGATTTCGTTCAGTGGGCTAAAACAGCTGATGAAAAAGACATCGAAAATCTGTTCGAAACTGTAAATGATATCGATAACGGAAATGTTGCTTTGCTGTTTTTCACGTTTGTAATAGACCACTGTATAGACGCCTTTGGGAATACTAAAAGCGACGAAGATACCATGGACCGAATCGCAAAAATTCTTATTGATAAGTATTCCTCACAGCAGAATTCTGAGATCAACGAACTGTTAGTCAAACTGTATATAAAACTTGGACTTCTGTATACCGATGCGCCGAACAGAAATATACTCAGGCGGTCTTTTGAATATCTGAATAAAGCTTGTGATCTTAGTTGTAAAGAAGAAGAAAAACTCAAATGTCTGGCAGGAATGCTTGAAATAGCGGATAGTACAGATGAAAAGGATATAAGAGAAAAAACAGACGATTTAGTAAACGATATAAAGGAATCTGCAGATAAATACCGCGGCGACAAGGCCTACGGAGAAGCAGTAGCGCGTGCGGATTTTGCCTACGGAAAGCATATGATACGCACTTTAAAACTCGTAAATCTTGCGAAGGGTACCAACGCTATAATAGATGCGCTCGACTATTATGATAGCAGGACCGGTGATAAGGAATGTTCGTTGGACGACCGATTTATGTATATTAAAACATATACAAGCCTTGCCGAAGCAAGATTCGTTCAGAAAACACCGGAAGAAATGGAAAATGTCAGAATATGCTATAACATGGCGCTTACTGAAGCAAGATTCCTAAGAGACAGATACAAAGACCTGAGGGCCAGAACAGCATACGTTGACGCTTATGCCCATCAGGCGGTATACGATTACGGTCGTTCCGTAAGGAAATACAGTTTAAACGAATACTTTACCGGCGGAGATTACGTCGAATCCATGGAGGACTGCCGGGAAGAGCTGTTTAGCTTATATAACGAAATGCATACCGAAAAAAGCATTTATCTCAATTACTGGATAGATCTTAAATTGGGAGATTCAGATTCCTTTAAGGCATCATATAAAGACGCGGTCATGGTATATAAAGAAGCATACGAATATCTTTCGATGCTGAAGGACGTTATTCCGTTTTACGATCGCCTAAGATGTGAATGCGCCAGGGGTATATCGAGAAACGAGATATATACCGCCACAGGCCAGGAAGAGATAGGAAAGGCCATAGATCATATCAACTATTCAAGGTCTATTGCAGTAGAACTGGGAAACAGCGAGGATTTTGAAGACAGACTGGAAAAAGCCCGTTTCTATTACACTCAGGCTCATATTGACAGATACACTCTTAAAGGAACGGAAGAAAACAGAAGAAGAGCGCTGAAGACAGTAGAAAAAGTTGAAAATATATTTTACGAATATGCACAAAACTACAATACGGTCGACTCTCTGATAGAATACGGAAAACTGCTACTTCTAAAAGCTGAAATATATGACGATCTCGGCGCAATGGGTTTTGAAGAAGAAGAGAAGTTAGCCGGAGAAACGTACAACAGGGTAAAGAATATATATAATCTCACAAAAAAACGAGGAGCTCAGGCCTTTGCCGCAGATCTGTTCGGCATGAATATAATTATGATGCTGGACAAATGGGAGCGATTCGAAAGAGAAAGGAAATAATGTTTTGTCTGTGTATTAGTGATATAATATTTCAAATTCGTAACACAAAAATCAGAGGAAAGGAATGAACCCGCACAGGATATAAGAATTATGAGTAATAAAACAGATAAGTACATAGATGAACATTTTGAGGATCTTGTCGAACATACCAGAGAAATCGTACGTATACCTTCGGTTGAGAGCGAAGCAGTAAAAGATGCCTCTCCGGCATGTCCTTACGGTAAAAACGTTAGACAAGCTGAAGATTACATGCTGAAAGTTGCAGAAAAGGAATACGGTTTTGAAGTGCATGAAAACGAAGGCCTTTACTGCTATGTTGATGCAGGAGCAGAAGAAGGTACGGAAAAGGAGATGCTGGGCATAGTATGCCATCTGGACGTAGTCCCGGAAGGGCAGGGCTGGAATCATCCGGCTTTCGGATCTGAAATTGAAGGAGACAAAATCTACGGTAGAGGAACAGTCGACGACAAAGGTCCGGCAATGGCAGCTCTACACGCGCTCAAGGCCGTAAGAGACTGCGGATATAAATTCAAAAGACAGGTAAGACTCATATACGGTCTTAATGAAGAAACAGGAATGAGATGCATCGAAGAGTACGTCAAGCACGAAAAAACGCCTGATATATCATTTACTCCCGACGGGTCTTATCCTCTTTGCAACAGCGAATTCGGTATTTGTCACGTTGCCTTCAGGAAAGAGTATCATTCAGGTATCAGATTTGAATCAGGTGTAGCAGCTAACGTAGTTCCTCCTGAAGCAAAAGCGGTTCTAAACGGAAAGGAATACGTGACAAAAGGAATACAGACGCATGCTTCCACCCCTTGGGAGGGCGAAAACGCCGCGCAGAAGATGATAAAACTACTTGCCGGACTTCCGGACCTCAGTCCGGAAGATTCAGCCGTTCTGGCCGTTTTAGACAGGCATCTGGGTGAAGGATATAACGGAGAGGGTTTTGGCCTTTTCTATGCAGATGAAACGGGAAAGCAGACCTTGAATCTCGGAATAGTAAAATGGGATGAAAACGGTTTTGAGATTATTCTTGATCTTAGATGTCCCAGCGCGGTAAGACCTGAAACAGTAAAAGAAAAACTTACTGTCGCCTTTGCGGAATGCGGAGCGGAAATGGCATGGTTCAATTTCTCCGAAGGATATTATCTTTCTGAAGATACAGAGATCGTAAGTAAACTTATGAACGTCTATCAGAACAGGACCGGTGATAAAGAATCGAAGCCCATAGTTATGGGCGGAGGAACATATGCAAGGCACCTTCCGAACTGCGTGAGTTTCGGCCCGGAAGGATATATGGACGTATGCTCCTGCCATATACCGAACGAATACATAAGCTTCGACCAACTTAAATTCAACTGCAAAATGCTTGCCGACGCAATTATTTCGCTGGCCTGTGAAGAATAAGAGAATTATAATATTCAAGTAAATAATCAGAGCCTTAAGGCTCTGATTTTGCTTATGCGGAAATCTTATAAATGTAAGCTTATTTACACAGTTTTACTGCCTGTTTCAATACTTTTATATCCGCGTTTTTAGCGGCGTTTGCTTTTTCTCCGTCGAGAGTCCAGGGAGTTGGCTCCTTGAATCTGAAGCTTATTTCACTGCATCTGAAAAAGTCGAACATATCTGAGCTGAAATCTGACTGGCTTGCGCCGGTGAGTATCTCGCTCAGGTCGATTATATCTTCCGGATATTTTATGAGCAGAACTTCGAAAAGGCCGTCGTCGAGTATAGCTATCTCATCCTTAAGTTTTACTATTCCGGCTACAGATTTCGTATTCGATACGGCTCCGAGAACGTAGCTTCCTTCGTATACTTTCCCGTTTGCAATAACGGTAGCTTCTATGGGTTTGATCTTGGTGAAATCCTTTACGCCCTCGATTATATATGCGAAGTGTCCGAACGTGTTTTTAAGATCCTGTGGCGCCGAATAGGCTGTCGACGTGAAAGCTCCGAACGAAGCGATGTAACTGAAATATCTCTTGCTGTTGAAGCAGCCTACGTCAAGGGTTGTCAGGTTTTCTTTGATTATATTCTGAATCTGTTTTACGGGCTCGGTATCAAGTCCCAGAGTATCCGCGAAATCATTTGTAGATCCACAGGGAATATACCCCAGGTTGATATGGTCGTTCGTTTTCGAAAGGCATAGTCCGGTCAGAGTCTCGTTGAGCGTACCGTCTCCGCCGCAGCAGATTATAGTATCATAACCGGCGATTGCGGCAGACTGTGCAAGTTCCGTTGCGTGAGCTCTGTGGGTAGTCGTATGGACGGTTACGTTACAGTCTGCTTTGCACAGTTCGTCTACGATATCGAAAAGCTTAGGTTGTATTCTTTTTTGTCCCGATACGGGATTGATTATCAGTAAAACGTTTTTCATAGCGTAATAATATTATCACAATCGCCTAAATAATTAAAGAATACAGTAATTTTTGCCGATTGTATTTTTATACAGATGTGTATATAATCAACAGGTAATTATGAAGCAAAGTCGAGAGGATGCTCCTTTGCTTCTTCATCCTGCGGGAGGATGCCCGCGGTGAAAATCGAATGGTCCTTCGAATAGGGAGGAAGCCCTTCAGGGACCGGAAAGGAATTAAAATGAACAAGGATTTAAAACACAATTATCCTCTGTATGAAGTCAAGGAATTCACGGACTTCAAAGACATGATCTGGCAGCACGCTTCAAGAGAACCCGAGAAAGTTGCTTTCAGATATACGGTCAATAAAGAGGACAGACAGGTTACCTACAAAGAACATTATGAAAATATGAACGCCATGGGCACAGCCATAGCAAATGCCGGCTATCACGGTATTCATATCGCAATGGTAGGTGAAAACTGCTACGAATGGGCTCTGATGCAGATAACAGTACTGGCATCGGATAACGTATACGTTCCTATCGACAAGGAACTTCCCATGACGGATCTTCTGAACGTTATCAATCACAGCGATTCTAAGGTCGTCTTCTGCACAGGAAACTTTGCTAAGGCTCTCAATGAAAACAAAGATAAGATTCCACAGGTTGATGCAATCTACGTTTTCAGAGCTAAAGAAGAGCTTTCAGACGGACTTCTGAGCGCAGAAGATTTCATGGAAAAAGGCAGAGCACTTTATCTCGCGGGTGACAAGTCATATACCTCTCAGAAGCCTGAAGATCTCGGTCTCGGAGAACTCGTATATACTTCGGGCACAACTGGAGCACCCAAGGGCGTTATGCTCTCAAGACACAATCTTTGGGCATCTGTGTATTACGGCCTGATGGAAATGAGAGTATTCGCAACCGGACTTTCCGTTCTTCCGTATAACCATACGTATGAGTCTACATGCGATCTTCTCGTATCACAGCACTTTGGTTCCACCATCTGCATCAACGAGAATCTCAAGACCGTTGCTGACAATCTGAAGAAATATAAACCGGAATACGTCATGCTGGTACCGCTTTTCGTTGAGACCTTCTACAAGAAGATTTGGAAAACTCTCGAAAAGTCCGGAAAAGCGGATCTGGTCAGAAAGATGATGAAGATTTCCAACGGACTTCGAAAAGTCGGTATAGACGTACGTAAGAAGCTCTTCAAGCAGATACTCGAAGTGTTCGGCGGAAACATGATCATGATAGTCTGCGGAGGCGCTCCGATCAGACCTGAAATAGCAGCATTCTTCGACGCTATCGGTATAAGTCTTATTAACGGCTACGGGATTACTGAATGCAGTCCGCTTCTTTCCTGCAACAGACAGTACTATAACGATTTCCGTTCAGTCGGTGTGCCTCTTCCCTGCGTACAGGTAAGGATCGAAGATCCCAACGAAGCGGGTGAGGGCGAAATCGTCGTAAAGGGCGATATCGTTATGATGGGCTATTACAAGAATGAAGAAGCCACGAAAGAAGTTCTTACGGAAGACGGTTGGTTCTCTACCGGCGATTACGGAAAGATGGTAAGAGATCAGCTCTTCATTACCGGAAGAAAGAAGAACCTCATAGTTCTTAAAAACGGAAAGAACGTATATCCCGAAGAGATAGAAGACTATATCATGGGAGTAGAAGGAGTTGAAGAACTCATTGTATATTCCAACATAGACGAAAACGGAGACGAAGTAAGCCTGTGTGCGGAAATCTATCCGTCTGAAGAATTTGCGAAAGGTAAGACTGAAGAAGAAATGGTCAAATACTTCAAGGCGCAGTGCAACGAAGTATGCAAATCTCTGCCTTCATATAAGCATATCGCAAACGTAGTGATCAGAAAGGAAGAGTTCCCTCATACTACTTCCAGAAAGATCAGAAGGATGGAAGTCCTCAAGCAGAGAAGGGGATAGAAACAATTAGTATTTTAAAGGTCCTGCAGTTGCAGGACCTTTTTTGTGTGTGTAACAAAGAAAAAGGAGGCTCCTTCAGGAGTCTCCTTTGTATTGGTGCGGCATAGTGGACTTGAACCACCACGGTGTTAACCATACGGCCCTCAACCGTACGCGTCTGCCTATTCCGCCAATGCCGCGTGTCAACATCAGATATATTAGCACAAGGATTTTAAGTTGTAAAGCAAAAAATCAAAACTTAAAGATATTTTTCGATAAGGAAAAATACTGCAAGAGATATGGGATATATAAGGTAATAAAGCACCTTAAGAGCTATGCTGTTAGGACCTCTTTTCTCATTGTAGAACCAGGTAACGAAAAGCGCCAGTATCGAAAAAACGGTAATAGGTACGGTATACTGAAGTCCGTTTACGGTTACTGAGATAATGGTATCGATTTTCGCATAGATGGAATAGAGGAACATCACCGCAAATTCGAACACTTTGGGATAACTCAGATCGTAGGACATATAGAAAACCATACATATGAGAATTCCGTATTTTCCAAATTCGCTGTGAACAAGGCCGGTCAGGTTTATTGCAACAACTGAAAGAACTGCAATAAGTATAATATCTAATACGATGTTTCTGAATCTACGCTTGACGTAATCTAGAATTAGCATTTCAGCAAGACATATCAGAAGTGTGAGCATTATGCTCTGGCTTCGGCTGTCGAAAGGCGTATTGAAACGGTACATATCGTAAACGAATTCCGAAAGTACCGTGAATACTGCAAATCTTCTTAGATAAAGAAGTCTGTTACTTGTTTTGTTAACGCCTTCTACGAGAAGAAACGCGAAAATAGTATAAGAAAACCACATCATGCAGACGGAAAGGGCGCTGTTTTTGAAAGGCAGCTTCTGTGAAGCCGTAGCAAGCGACCAAACCATAGCAAGCGTAGCTATTATTCTCAGCCAGAATGAACTGAGTCCTTTTTCTTTTTTGATTTCATTTCTTGCCATATGTGACATTTTAATATCTTGTAGAAAAAAAGACAAGTTATATAATGTATACATGTTTAAAATTCAGAATGAAGAATTCAATATAGAAAAAATAGCAGACAGCGGTCAATGTTTCAGGATGAACAAATCTGAAGACGGATCGTGGCAGATAATCGCAGGCAGCAGATTGTGCAGAGCGGAAGAATATCCGGATGACGGATACTTAACAATATACTGCGATGATAAGGATAACGAATTCTGGAAATATTATTTCGATCTTGATACGGACTATTCGTATTTCAGAAAATCCGCCGATTCTGAGGATACATTCCTTTCCGAAGCCGTTGAATACGGGAAGGGTATCAGAATTTTAAGGCAGGATCCCTGGGAAATGCTCATAACCTTTATTATTTCCCAGAGAAAGAATATACCTGCCATAAAAGCTTGCGTTGAAAAACTCTGCGGAAGATGGGGCTCTAGAATAGATAAAGACGTCTTTGCTTTTCCAACGCCGTCACAGCTTTCTTCTGCAAGTCTTGAAGATCTTTCTTGCTGCAGTCTCGGATACAGAGCGGAATATGTTTATCTGGCAGCCAAAGCTGTAAGCAGCGGAGAACTGGATCTAAAACGGCTTGAATCATATGACGACGAATCGCTTATGGATGCTCTGCTTGCGCTGAAAGGCGTCGGAGTAAAAGTTGCTAACTGCGTATCTCTTTTCGGCTTTCACAGAATAGCGGCTTTTCCCGTAGACGTCTGGATAGACAGAGTACAGAAAGAGTTTTATGAGGGGCGTTTTCCTGTAGAAAAATATGAAGGATATGCAGGAATAATGCAGCAATATATCTTTTACTACGCCAGAAAAAGTAAAGCTTAAGTTTAATACGTTTTTTCTTTTTGACAATCGGAGATTTATTAAATATAATACATTACGGATATGCGCCAGTAGCTCAACGGATAGAGTGCCTGACTACGAATCAGTAGGCTGGAGGTTCGAATCCTCTCTGACGCACCATGAGTGCACCTCCTTTCAGGAGCACGTATCTCTAATCCCAATACCCCTTTTTAACAAAACAAACTGCCCCCTTGTAGTTTGTTTTGTTTTTTTATGAAATGATGTTAAAATTATAATATGCAGTACAATCCATACACTGAAAACCTGAAAATCGCAGTTTTTGATATAGAAACCGCCGGGCTTAGCTCACAGAAAGATATGATAATATCAGCCAGTTTCATCGACGAAGACGGAGAGAATCTTCGTCAGTATTTCTGCGACGATCCGCAGGCAGAATATTTGCTGATCACAAAAATACTGGAGGAGTTTGAAAGCTTAGACGCCGTAATAAGCTATAACGGGGACAGTTTCGATCTGCCTTTCGTTAAAGCGCGAGCAAAAAAGTACTCTATGGATGACGATTTTCCAAAGCTGTGGAGTATAGACGTATATAAAATATTAAGGAATTACTGGATGGCGGGGAAGCTGCTTCCGAGCCTTTCACAATCTTCAGTCGAAAAAAGTCTGGGTATCGACTCCTGTCGAACGGATACTATTGACGGAGGAGAGTGTATAGCTCTCTACGACAGATTTGTTGCCAGAAACGACCAGAGCGCAAAAGAAAAGATATTGCTTCACAATGCTGACGACGTAAGACAGCTTGCAAGGATTTCTTCAAAGCTGAGTTTCATTCCTTTTCATAAGGTGGCTTATGAAAACGGGTATTTAATGAAGGTCAAAGGTTCTTTGGAAGGTGCGGATGAAATTGATATACATTTAAGCAGAGTCTATGAAACAGCATATTCGTTTACAGTAAACGCCAAAACGAAAGCTGGGATGATACCCCTTAGCGCGTTCGAAGAATATTTTACTCTCGAATACGATTCGTTTTCCGGAGCTGCCAGACTTGTGCTTCAGCCAAAGGAACTTGAAGATTATTTATACGTAGACCTGAGCGATATGCCTGTAGATATATCGGTGTTTCAAAACATGGAAGGTTATGCCAGCAATTATCTGATAATAAAACAATCGGGCGAAATAAAATACAGGGAGATCAACTCCTTGATAAAGGAACTGATGGAGAAGATAGTTTATGAGTAATTACAGACTGATCGCCGTAGATCTTGACGGCACTCTTCTTGACAGCAACAAAACAATAAGTGAAAGAACAAGAAATATCCTTGAGGAAGCAAACTCTCAGGGTGTTGAAATCGTATTCAGTACCGGAAGATATTACGACATGATTCCTGATGTAGTCAAAAATCTGCCTTTCATCAATTACGCTATATGCATAAACGGGGCAGAGGTATATGACATAAAGAACAAAAAAGTTCTTTTCAGCAGACTGATCGATCTTGATACGGCTCTTGAAATAATGGGCTATCTTGATCATCAGGAAGTGATATACGACGCGTATGTTAATAATAAAGGATATATGTCAGTCAACGATTACGAAAAGGTTTACGACGACAGATACATCAAAAGCGCCTATCACAGAGAAAATATAGAACAGTTCCGTACTTTCGTGCCGGATCTCAAACAGTTTCTTCTTGAAAAGGGTAAAGATCTACAGAAGTTTCAGTTCTTTTCACAGAACCGTCAGGCAATAGTCACATCGAGTCAATATATTAAAGACAACTACCCGCAATGTACTGTTTCTTCGTCTCTGTATTTCAATACTGAAATAAACGGTCCGGACGTAACTAAGGGAAACGGGCTGAGAATACTTGCAGAAATTCTTGGAATAGATATTTCCGAAACTATGGCTTTCGGTGACGGAGGGAACGACATTTCCTTACTCAAAGCAGCGGGACTGGGAGTCGCAATGGCAAATGCCTTTGACGACGTTCTGAAAATCGCAGATTATATTACGCTCACAAACGACAATGACGGAGTAGCGGACGCAATTGAGAAATTAGTGCTCCAAAGAACTTGACTGGTGATATAATTATGTAAAGCGGAGCGTGAAATGTACTATATCGATGATTATGAAAAATATCTTGAAGTCAAAGGTACGGCGGCTGGAACCAGAACTGCCTATCTTTCCGATATAGAAGATTTCGAGAGTTTTTTCAAATCATCAGGTAAACCGCTTGAAAAAGCAAAGGAAGAAGATTTCAAAGAGTATCTTGATAAACTTGCGGAAAGCGGGAAAAGCAAAGCTACTGTAAACAGAAGGATTTCATCAGTAAGATCGTTTTACGATTATCTGATCAAAAGAGGCGCAGTCAAAGTCAACCCGTGCCGAAACAGCAAGGCGGAAAAGGTAGAAGAAAAAGAGATTGTTTATCTTTCTGAAGAAAAGATAAACCAGCTCATAGAATCACCCTCGGACGATGCTGCCGGACTCAGAGACAGAGCGCTGCTTGAAATGATGTACGCTACGGGTATGAAAGTATCCGAACTGTGCGGACTGGATATATGGGATCTAAATCTTAATATCGGATATGTATCCGTCAACACCAAAGACAAATCAAAAGCCAGAGTAGTGCCGATAGGCAAATACTGCAGGAACGCAGTAAAGGAATATATGCTTAAAGGAAGACGTATACTTCTTGGGAAAAAAGAGGACAGGGGCGCTCTTTTTGTAAGTCACGTCGGTGACAGAATAACACGTCAGGGCGTATGGAAAATAATAAAGACGTACGCCGACAGACTCGGCTTCGAAGAAGAGATCACTCCGCAGGTCATCAGAAACACCTTTGCTGTCCATATGATACAGCACGGAGCCGATCTTAAAAGTCTTCAGGAAATATTAGGGCACGAAGATATAATAGCTACCAAAATATATCTTAAATTCAGAAAAAACAGAGTTCTGGATGTATATAACAATACTTTTCCAAGAGCATAAGGAGGTATTATGAGTTACGATTTCGAAGATTTGAACGGTCAAAAGAAAATAGAGGACGCTACGACTCTTGATTCATTGTTTGACGCACCTGTTGAAAGTACGCCAGGTGGATCGTCTCCGACAGAGTTCTACTATACGGCTGAGGAAAAGATACCGGATGCCACCGGAATAGATTTCGATGACGACGAGAATGACGGTTCTGAAGAAGAAAAACCTAAAAAGAAAAAGAAGAACAAAAAGGTAAAAGAAACTAAGCCTAAGAAAAAGAGAACAGGACTTATCATAATAATTGCCCTTGTTATTCTCGGACTGATTGCAGGCGCATACTGGCATTTCTTCGGAGGTAAGAAATTCAACGTAAGCTTTACTGACGGAGACGGAAACGTAATAGAAACCGTTAAGGTAAAAGAGGGCAAAACTGTTGAGCTCCCGGAAGCTCCCAAAAAAGAGGGATACGTTTTCATAGAATGGCAGCTCAACGGCAAAAAGTATGAAGCCGGTACATTGGTCGGTTCGGATATAACCCTTTCCGCATTCTATAAAAAAGCCATGAAAGTAACTTTCCTCTATGAGGATGGTAAGGAATATATGGTAGTTGAAGTCGGAGAAGGCGAAACGGTAGAAAAACCCGAGAAGGATCCAGAAGTAAAGAACAAAGCTTTCGTTACTTGGATGACGGAAGATAAGAAAGTATTCAGTTTCATGACTCCGATAACGGAAGATATAACCCTCATCGCGAAGATGAAGGACTATATCAAACCTACGGGTCTTGCATATGCGAATCCTGAATACAGGATTTACGTCAACGAGGAAAAGGATCTTCCTGCAGTTGTCACACCAGGCAATACTACTGAAACCGTTATGTACGAAAGTTCCGATACGGAAATATTCAGCGTAGACAACAGAGGAAGGATCAAGGGACTCAAGGAAGGTACGGCTACCCTGACCGCAAAAGTTGAAGGGCTCGTAGCTACAACTACCATTACAGTAGAAGAAAAGCCGGTAACCGGTCTTACGATCCAGGAAGGTAATACACTTAAAATAGCAAGAGGCAAATCAGTTACTCTGCATACAGTTATCGTTCCTGAAGACGCCACGCACAAGGAGGTTACCTGGAGAAGTACCGACGATACGATCGCTTCGATCTCAAACGACGGTGTCCTGACAGCAGTAAAGAAAGGAACCTGCAAAATAATCGTAAGTTCCAGAAACAACATTACCTATGAAATGGACGTTGAAGTATACGTGGGAGTTGATAGAGTCGAAATAAGCGGCGTAAGCAGTCCGTATATGTACTCAGGAAATACTGTTACTTTAAGCGCTACGATATATCCTACGGACGCTGATATACAGACAGTTAATTGGAATATACAGGGAGTCGGAGGCCTTTATTCTCCTGTAGATGCTCAGATAAACGGTAATTATGTTACTATAACTGCCGGAAGTCCAAGCACCTTGACAGCCATAAACGTCAGCGCGGAAGCAGATAACGTAACGAGCAGTTCGTCGGTAACTCTGTATATAGAACCGCTGGTTTCTGCAACTTCCGACTATTACACAGCTCACGTCGGAGAAGAATTCTCGGTATATTTCAACCTTGAAGGAACCATATCAGTAGGTAACGAAAGTCTGTTCTCCTACTGCAATATCATGTCTTCCGGAGTAAGCGGTACTACGGCTGTGGCGGGGACTACGACCATTACTATAGTAACTCCCGCAGGGCAGTCTAAAACGGTAACTCTCGAAATTCTGGAGTGACAGATATACTGAAAAGTTTTGTAAAATAATTCTTGCACAAAAGGCATTCTTATGTTAGAATGCCTTTTGCGTATTACGGACGGTCCGCTGGCAAAGTCCGAAGCTCAAAAGGAAGAAGCTCGGGCGCTTGGATGTTAAGAACGTCTAAGAAGGAAGGAGGAATTATTGAATGGATCTTATCAAGTCTATTACAAAGGAATATGAAAAAGATAATATTCCCGAGTTCTCTGTCGGTGATACACTGAGAGTACACATCAAGATCAAGGAAGGAAACCGTGAAAGAATTCAGGTTTTCGAAGGATTCGTACTCAAGAGACAGAATGGCGGAATTTCCGAGACCTTCACGGTCAGGAGACTTTCATCCGGAATCGGAGTTGAAAAAACATTCCCGCTTCATTCACCCTCAATCGACAAAATCGAAGTAGTTCGCCACGGCGACGTAAGAAGAGCAAAGCTCAACTACATGAGAGGAAGAACAGGTAAGGCAGCAAGAATCAAGTCTGTCGAATAACAGTAAAAAAAGTATAAAAAGTGCCGTATAAATGCGGCACTTTTTTATTGTCTGTGGTATAATATGTGCATATTATTCATTCTGAAAATAAATAGGAGGTAATATGAGGTACGCACGACAGACAAAAATCCTGGAAATAATAAAAGCACAGGAAATATCGACCCAGGAAGAACTTGCCGCGAAACTTAAGGAAGCGGGATATAACGCTACTCAAGCAACCGTGTCCAGAGATATCAAGGAACTCGGGCTTGTTAAAGTGGCAGGACATCAGAAGAGAAGCTGTTATGCCGATTCTCCGAAAGTACCGGAGAGAATACTTGATAAGTACGGCAAAATTCTTACTGATACCATAATAAGCGTAAAGTCCTCCGAGAACCTGGTAATAATAAAAACTCTCAGCGGCTGCGCAGGAGCAGCAGCTGAAGTTATAGACAGAGTTCCTGACGATCAGATACTCGGCACTATTGCAGGCGACAATACTATACTTCTGATAGTTGACTCGAAGGACAACGTTGAATTCGTTATGAATATGATTAAAGAGGTCATTTCATAGTAATGCTTTCAGGAATAAATATAAAAGATTTTGCAATAATAAAAGAACTGAGCGTAGACTTAAAACCCGGACTAAACATAATAACCGGTGAAACCGGTGCCGGAAAGTCAGTGATCATAGAAGCGATATCGATGGCTCTCGGAAGCAGGGCGGATACTGCATACGTGAGAACAGGCTGCGACAAAGCTGAAATAACTCTTCTGGTAGATACGCAGGACTGCGAGCTTGCAGAGCCTCTTGAAGAAATGGGCATTCCCTATGATGATACACTCGTGATCAGAAGAGAAATAGGCGCGCAAAGCAAAAGCGTCTGCAGGGTCAACGGAATTATAGTACCGCTGTCTTCGCTTAGTTTACTGTGTAAAAAAATAGCGGATATACACGGTCAGTACGATCAACAGGTTCTTCTGGATAAGGATAATCACATAGGTATACTTGACCTTTACGGGGGAAAAGAACTCAGTCTGGCCAAGTCGGAAACAGCTGCTGCATATGAAGATTTTGCCGGATATTCCAGCGAATACTACAAACTGAAAAAGACTCTTGCAGATTCTGAAAGACAGAGAGATTTTCTCAGATTCGAATACGAAGAAATATCTTCCGCTAATCTCAAACCCGGTGAAGACGAAGATCTAGAAGAAAGTGTCAGAATGATGGAAAACGGCGAGAAACTGTTCGAAGCAGTTTCATCTGCCCATACGATGCTTTATGAATCTGACAGATCCGCATCCGCTTCTATTGGTAATGCGCTTTCCGATCTCGAGTCTGTAAAAGGTATTTCTTCAGAAATAGACGAACTCATCGGAAGAATATCGAATGCTTATTATGAACTCGACGATATGAATTCTCAGCTTCGCCATTTAAGGGAAAGCGTCAGCTTTTCACAAAATGAACTGGACTCGGCGATAGAAAGACTCGAAAGTATAAATAAACTGAAGAGAAAATACGGTGGAAGTATAGAAAGCGTACTCGAATATGCCCAAAAGGCTGAAAACAGCCTTTCTGACATTGAAAACGCAGACGATAAACTCAAAGAGCTTGAAGAGAAAATTAAAGTCTCAAAAGCTCTGTTTGACGATAAAGCTGAAATATTATCAGAATTAAGAAAAGAAACTGCTTCGAAGCTTGAAGAAATGGTTGATAGAGAACTCGAAGAACTGAATTTCTCCAACTCGCATTTCAGCGTTTCCTTCAGCAAAACCGCTTCCAGCGCAAACGGAACAGACAGCGCTGAATTTCTCATTTCGACAAACAGAGGAGAAGCTCCAAAACCTCTTGCAAAAATAGCATCAGGCGGTGAGCTTTCAAGAATAATGCTGGCTCTGAAAAGCATCATGGGTTCCATCGACAGCATACCGACGATGATTTTCGACGAGATCGATACGGGCATCTCCGGCGCGACTGCCGCAGTCGTGGGAGATAAACTAGTTAATATATCAAAAGACCATCAGGTTATATGTATTACACATCTTACGCAGATCGCGTCGAGAGGAAAAAGCCATTTCAGAATCGAAAAACGCAGCGATGAAATCTCTACCGAAACTACTGTCGTACCTCTGGGTAAAGAAGAACGAGTTGAAGAACTCGCAAGACTTCTTTCGGGAACTGTAGTTACCGATACGGCCAGACAGCAGGCAAGGGAACTTCTGAAAAACGATGAATAAGATAAACTGGTATCCGGGTCACATGAAAAAGACCAAGGGGCTTATATCCGATAATCTGAGTCTTGTAAGCGCAGTAATAGAAGTACTTGACGCAAGAATTCCCATTGCTTCGAGAAATCCCGATATTGCTGAACTGACAAAAAACAAAAAGCGGATAGTGGTGCTCAACAAATCCGATCTTGCAGACCCCGTTAAGACCAAAGAATGGCAGGATAAACTGAAAAAGGATAACGACTACGTTCTGATCATAAATTCGAATACCGGAGACGGATGCAGAACGCTTTTCGATTGCTTTGAAAAAATAAAGGCGGAAATAAACGAGGGAAAAGAAAGAAAACGTCAGCTCAGGGTTATGATAGTCGGTATTCCGAACGTAGGGAAATCTTCGCTGATCAACCGTCTTACCGGCGCCAAATCTGCTAAAACAGGTGACAGACCCGGCGTTACGACGGGAAAACAATGGATAACACTCAAAGACGGGACTATGCTTCTTGATACGCCGGGCATACTATGGCCCAATCTTGACGATCAGAACGTTGCAAGGGATCTCGCATATTGCGGAAGCATCAAGGACGAGATCATGGATCTCGAATCTCTTGCCCTGGGATTCATAGGAAAAATAGGAAAACTGAATCCGGATCTTCTTGCAGAGAGATACAAACTGGACAGTGTAGAAGAAGACCCGCTTGTGAATATGGAAGCGATCGCGCAGAAACGCGGTTTTATACTTCCGGGAAAAAGAATCGATTATGAAAGGACCGCCAGAACCGTACTCGACGAATTCAGGTCGGGCAAAATAGGGCGGATTACTCTTGAATGAGGATACTTGGAATAGATCCCGGCTATGCGATAATGGGCTGGGGAGTGATTGACAAAAAAGGTAGTTCCTTCATACCTGTCGCTTACGGTTCGATAGAGACTGAAAAAGAAATGCCTATGCCGGACAGGCTGAAGCATCTTTATTCAAGCCTAATGGAGATCATAGCCGAATACGAACCTGAAGAAGTAAGTATAGAAGAGCTGTACTTCAATAACAACGCAAAAACTGCGATATTTGTCGGACAGGCAAGAGGAGTTGCGCTTCTAGCTTGCACAAATTCCGGACTTGAGATTTTCGAGTACACGCCTCTTCAGATAAAAACGGCAATGACAGGATTCGGAAGAGCTGAGAAAAAGCAAATACAATCGATGGTAAAAATGATTCTCAATCTTGAGTCTGTTCCAAAGCCTGATGATACAGCCGACGCTCTGGCTGCCGCAGTATGTCACGGATATTCGGGCGAAATGAAAAAGAAAATATACAGGATGAAATAAAAGGGGGCATATATGATCCATTACATAAAAGGTGTCATTACGGATACGGAACCCGGGATGGTGGTAATCGAAAGCGGCGGAATAGGATACGGAGTGTTCGTTCCTGATTACTGTTCGGCATATTTTTCAGGACGCGACGAACTGGTAACGCTTTATACCTATATGGCAGTACGAGAAGACGACGTTAGCCTATACGGTTTTACAGATAAAGAAAGCCTTAATATGTTCAAACTGCTCACGACAGTATCGGGGATAGGTAATAAAGGCGCGATGGCCATTCTATCCAAACTGAGTGTAAAGGAACTCCGACAGGCAATCGCATTTGAAGATCCAGCTTCAATAGCGAAGGCAAACGGAATAGGGAAAAAGACTGCGGCTAAAGTGGTCCTTGAACTTAAGGATAAGATAGGTGACGTTGCGCTAGCGGAAGGAGTAAGCATCAGAGACGTTTCTATCGTAAAAGGTTCTGCAAAAGACGAAGCGCTGATGGCTCTTCAGTCGCTCGGTTTTTCCAAATCGGAAGCTTCATCTTATCTGCTGGGTATAAACGACGAAAACTTAAGCGCGGAAGAATACGTAAGACTTGCTTTAAGAGCGAGAAGATAAAGGGGTTATTATGGAATACGAACAGAGAATACTCGGTTCAAGACTGCAGCAGGACGAGGAGATGATGGAAAGATCCATCAGACCGAAAACTTTTGCAGACTACGTCGGTCAGAGTAACGTAACCGACAATCTGAAGATATACATAGAAGCGTGCAAACAAAGAGGAGACACTCTGGACCACGTACTTTTCTCCGGCCCTCCGGGACTTGGAAAAACAACGCTTGCAGGTATTATAGCAAATGAGATGGGCGTTGAATTCAGGATCACTTCGGGACCGGCAATAAGCAGAGCGGGAGATCTTGCAGCAATACTCTCAAATCTTAACGAAGGGGACGTACTGTTCATAGATGAAATACACAGATTAAACAGATCTGTAGAAGAAATACTATATTCTGCAATGGAAGACTTTGCGATAGACATAGTAACAGGCAAAGGACCTATGGCCAATTCTCTGAGACTGTCACTACCTCATTTTACTCTTATCGGCGCAACGACCAGAGCCGGATCTCTTTCGGCTCCTTTGAGAGACAGGTTCGGTATCAATGCCAAGTTCGAAATGTATACCAGGGAAGAACTGAAGGAGATTCTCAGAAGAACAGCCGGTATACTGAGAGTCGACATCGACGAAGACAGTCTTAACCTGCTTGCAGGCAGATCAAGAGGAACACCCAGAATAGCCAACAGGCTTCTGAAGAGAGTAAGAGACTTTTCCCAGGTCAAAGGCAACGGAACTATAGACGTTGATATAGTCAATTCCACGCTTGGCGCTCTCGGAATAGATGAATACGGACTTGAGGATCTTGACAGAAAGATACTTGAACTCATAGCAGTAAAGTTCCACGGAGGTCCGGTAGGTATAGACACTATAGCGGCATCTCTCGGGGAAGAAAGAATAACCATAGAAGACGTATACGAACCGTATCTTCTTCAGCTCGGATTATTGCTCAGGACACCTAAAGGCCGAATAATATCCGACGACGCATACGCTCACATAGGAATGAAAGCCCCCGGAAATTCATTAAAGGAAGAACAGTTAAGTTTTTAAAATGCAAGTATCAGATTTTGATTATGAACTTCCGAAGGAACTCATAGCCCAGGAACCTGCTAAAATAAGAGATTCCTGCAGACTTATGGTGCTGCACAGAAATGACGGAAGTATAGATCACAGGATTTTTTCAGATATAACTGAATATTTAAAACCGGGTGACTGTCTTGTGATGAACGACTCTAAAGTAATTCCGGCAAGACTTTTCGGTAAAAAAGAAAGCACCGGTGTGAACGTTGAATTTCTTCTTTCCAAGAAAATCGAAGGAAACACCTGGGAAACTCTCGTAAAACCAGGAAGAAGACTAAAACTCGGTGACAGAGTAGTTTTCGGTGACGGGAAACTTATAGCCGAAATCAAATCATATTCCGAGGAAGGTACGAGAATAGCCGAATTCAGCTGTGAAGGCGATTTTATGAATACGCTTGAAGAACTCGGAAAAATGCCTCTTCCTCCTTATATCGAAAGAGAGTCGAAAGCAGAAGATAAAGACGATTATCAAACCGTATATGCAAGAGAAGAAGGATCCGTGGCTGCCCCGACGGCAGGATTTCATTTTACGCCTGAACTTCTTGAAAAAGTAAGGGATATGGGTGTAAAAACTGTATTTGTAACGCTTCACGTCGGAATAGGGACATTCAGACCTGTAAAAGTAGACGTTGTAGAAGAACATCATATGCACTTCGAACATTACAGTGTATCGGAAGAAACCGCAAAGATCATAAACGATACGAAAGCAGCCGGAGGAAGAATTATTTCCGTCGGTACTACAGCATGCAGAACTATGGAAAGCGCTGCGGACGAAAGCGGAATGATCCATGCAGGATCTGCTGATACGGGCATATTTATTTACCCCGGATACAAATGGAAGACTGTAGACTGCCTTATAACAAATTTCCATTTACCGAAGTCTACTCTTATGATGCTTGTTTCAGCGCTTTACGACAGAGAAAAGATACTTGAAGCATATAAAGTTGCAGTAGATATGAAATACAGGTTTTTCTCCTACGGCGACGCTATGTTTATAACTGACTGAGAATATGAAAAACGCAGTAACATATGAATTTATTAAAAAAGACGCCCTTACAAAAGCAAGAAGAGGCATAATACATACTCCTCACGGGGATGTACAGACGCCCGTTTTCATGCCGGTCGGTACGCAGGGGACAGTCAAGGCCATGAAACCGGAAGACGTGGCATCGCTAGGACACGATGGGGCGCATATTCTTCTATGCAATACGTATCATCTTTATCTTAGGCCAGGTCATGAACTTGTTAAAAAATCTGGCGGTCTTCATAAATTCATGAACTGGAACGGTGCTATCCTCACTGACTCTGGAGGTTTTCAGGTTTTTAGTCTTGGAAAATTAAGGAAGATTACAGAAGAAGGTGTTAAGTTCAGATCCTATATAGACGGATCTTCGCATATGTTCACTCCCGAGAATTCAATTGAAATACAGAATGCTTTAGGCGCGGATATAATAATGGCTTTCGACGAATGCGCTCCGCCTGACGCAGACTACAGATATATAAAAGAATCCCAAGCCCGTACCACAAGATGGCTTAAAAGATGCGTTGAAGCGCATAAAAATACTGATAAGCAAGCTTTATTCGGAATCATGCAGGGAGGTTTCTTTGAAGACTTGCGCAGAGAAAGCGCTGAAGAGATAGTTGCACTTGATCTTCCGGGATATGCCATAGGAGGAATATCGGTAGGAGAGCCTAAAGAAAAATACGTAGGGGTACTAGAATATGCCGTCGATCTGCTGCCTTCAGACAAACCCAGATACGTTATGGGAATCGGTACGCCTGACTATATATTGGAAGCAGTTGAAAACGGAGTCGATATGTTCGACTGTGTTGAACCGACCCGGCTTGCAAGACACGGTATGGCTATGACATCATACGGACGCATAGGGCTTGACAAGGGCAGATATAAAGATGATTTCGGCCCGATAGATCCTGAATGCGACTGCTATGCATGCAGAAATTATACAAGAGCGTACGTGCATCATCTTGTAAAAGAGAATGAAATACTTGCGTCTATGCTCCTGTCAGAACATAATCTCCATTTCCTTGTCAGGTTGGCAGAAGAAATAAGAAAAGCAATCGACGAAGACAGATTCCTTGAGTTTAAAAAAGAATTTCTGGAGAAATATGGTCAATCATGATATATGTCCGAGCGCTGAACTCTGCGGCGGATGCTGCTTTCAGGGCGTGGAATATGAAGAACAACTTAAGATAAAGGAAAATCAAGTCAGGGAATATCTCGAAAACGCAGGGATAGACCCTGATATTTTAACGGGAATAACTCCGTGTCCGGTAAAATACGGATACAGAAACAAAATGGAATATACCTTCGGAGATCAGGTGAAAGGCGGAGAAATGCATCTAGGTCTACACCAGATCGGAAGATTCATGAACATAGTGGAAGTTTCATCATGTCAGCTCGTTAATAATGATTATAACGTCATAGTAGATGCTACGCTCAAATTCGTTCTTGAACACGGATATACTCACTATAACAAAAAAACACATAAGGGACTTTGCCGTAATCTCGTAATAAGAAGAGGTATTAGAACAGGCGAACTGTTATTAAACATAGTTACGACATCCGAAGAAGAGTTTGACGAAGATTCTTATGTAAAAATGCTCCTGGAACTTAAACTGGAAAACAGAATTATAGGGATACTTCATACGGTCAACGATTCTCTTGCCGATGTAATAAAGTGTGACGCAATTAAAATTCTATATGGAAGAGATTATTACGAAGAATCGATACTTGGACTTAAATTCAGAATCAGACCGTTCAGTTTTTTCCAAACAAACGTAGAAGCGGCTGAAAGACTGTATGAAGATGCGATTTCCTTGATAGAAGGACTTGAAGGTAAAACAGTTTACGATCTTTATTGCGGTACCGGTACGATTACGCAGGCCATGGCAAGAAAAGCGTCAAAAGCTATAGGTGTTGAGATAGTAGAAGAAGCAGTTGAGACTGCAAGAATTAGCGCAGAGATGAACGGTCTTAATAATTGTGAATTTATATCCGAAGACGTTCTTACAGCTCTTGATAAAATAAAAGACAAGCCGGATGTAATAGTTGTAGATCCTCCCAGAAGCGGTATCGTTCCGAAAGCTATGAAACACATACTGGAATACGGAGTGGATCAGATCGTTTACATTTCATGCAATCCGAAAACAATGGTTGTAAATCTGAGTACAGCGATTGATAACGGTTACGTAATTAAATACATGCGCGCATATGACAACTTTCCGATGACAAAACATGTGGAATCAGTCGTATTGATGTCTCGAGGCGGGTCGTGACTACAGATTAGATGGATTATGTAATTAGAATTGCAAGGGAGAATCATAGCACAAGAGGATCAGATGAATGGATTATCGTATAATAACCGATGAGAAAGATGCCGCAGCTTTTTTAGCGGAAGCGAACGGATTGCATGATGGATATATTGTCTCAGTTAATTATCAACATCAAGGCTATACCTGGGGCAATCCAATATATATTGACCCTGAAAAGACAAAGCTGGTCCTTTGTGTCATGGTTACGAGCATCTATGATACGCTTGTTGAAATTGTTTTTGAAAGCATAAAGGATTTTCAAATTAAAGATGCCGACTATGAACTACTGGATTCATCGATATCCTTTTCGAAGGACGGATATGTAACTTGGTGTGGGGATCTTTCGACTGAACCTGACTCTTTACGCGATTCCAATTTTGTTATTTCTAAGGTGATGAAGTGGCGAATCGTTTCGCCTTGACGGCTTCTATCCATGTTTTCGAACAGATTCTGGTTAGACTTAATATCTTCGCTATTGTCTCTACCGTTTTAGAAATGGTAACTAAGCCACGAGGACGGTTGAGTTATCAGCGTGAATAACAGCATTTTTATTCACGCCATTGTCCCAACGCATGTGGAGTGCGTGACATTGATGACGAGGAAATGAACAAATCGGGATTTGATGAGGTAAGAGGTATGAATCGATATTATGAAGAAAAGCTTCCTGAAGGTTATTCAGAAGCGTTTGCAATCGATGCAAATGACAAAAAGCAAGGTATGAGATTGCAGGCTGCCGTAATCATAACCGTTGCTGCGTTGATCAACGTATTATTCTTTATATATGCGCTGCCGAGGCTCGGTGAAATTGCTGCCGGCTTTACAATAATCAAATGCATTGGCTTTGTGCTCGCTTATCCTCTGTATATCATTTTGCACGAGTTGACTCATGGTTTGGTTTATAAGCTTTTGACCAGGAAGAAACTTACGTTCGGATTCGAGCCGCCGTCTGCGTACTGCGGCGTCCCGGACGTTTATACCTATAGGATCACGTCACTGTTGTCATTATTCGCCCCGCTTACGGTTTACAGTATCGTATTTGTTTTACTGTTTTTCATTATCAACGAGCCATTCTCAAGGGCAATGCTCTTGCTTCTGCTTGCACTGCATATATCAGGCTGCGTCGGCGATCTTTACGGCATCGGGTTGTTTCTTTTCAGATTCAAAAGCCCTGCTACTCTGCGAAGGGATTTCGGACCCAAACAAGTGTACTATACAAAAGACTGATGCTGATAAAACCCCGCTAAATTCCCGTTTGTCGAGCCATTCAGCACGTACCTTTTACGCGGTCTTTCACATTAAAAAGGAGATGCGTAAAACGCATCTCCTTTTTAAGCACGCAAGCCACGGATTTGAACTCCGAGAATTTGCCATAGGCAAATTCTCTAAGTTTTCGCTCACGCAACCAGCATGCTAAATCAATGTTCTTGCGAAAACGGAGTTCAGAATCTCTCCTCCTCCGCCATCAAAGAAGCCTCT
>JAEEGL014780205.1_pt1 | contig 28679 bp, 17 predicted proteins | sample 9134231 | NCBI WGS metagenome assembly JAEEGL01 (sample SAMN16246548, study PRJNA631951) | gut metagenome | biome: gut microbiome; feature: rumen; material: fiber-attached | host: Bos | place: Iran: Karaj | collected 2018-10 | reverse complement strand
TAGGAATTCTACTAAAATTATATGTCAATTTTCGGGGGTAGTAAAGAATAAATTGATCTTCACAAACGCTTATGTGACAATGAATTCATTAATTTTTTTTGGTGGGGATTTTAGTAGGAATTTTGGGAAAATTTACGTATATAATCCCTGGTCCGTGCTTTCATTTCTTAGTAATCCCAAAAACGGTTTCAGGAATTATTGGTACTCCACCAGCGGCGGCACGCCAACTGCGCTGGTGAGATATCTGGAAAATGCCGACAGTCTGGAGATTTTCAATAAGCTCAGCGATTCTGTGAAGGAGGAGAAGAACCGGGATAATATAGTTACCTTTGATGAAATCACGGCAAAATCAGAGTCCTGGCAGATCCCCATGAAGATGCTGCTTCTTCAGACCGGATACTTCACCCTGAGAAACGTGTCCTTCCCTTACGGCAAAATCGTTGTGCCAAACGAAGAGGTTGCCGAATCCCTGATCCGTATGTCTCTGGATGTCCATAATCTTAAGTCCGATCCCTTTACGGATATTGAGCTTCTGAATCTGGAAAAGCTTACGGACAGCAAAGACATCCCCGCTGTCTTCCGGCTTTTCAACGCCATCCTGTGTGAAAACGTGAGCTCAAATTCCCCGGCATTTAACAATGAAAACTCCATCCGCGACATCATCTATGCCAGAATTCCGGAAAAAGGCATTCTGAAATCAAAGGAGATGAACAACTGTCATGGCTATTCGGATCTGGAAATAAAAACGAAAGCCACGAAGCTGGTAATCGAGTTTAAAAGAATGCGGGACGGGGTTTCGCAGAAGGCCGCCATGAAGGAGGCGCTGCATCAGCTTACCACGCATGAATACGGAGCGACCCCGGCAGAGATAGAAATCATCAGGGTAGGCATGGTGATATCCCCGGAAGAACGCTGTATCAAGGCATATGAAATTCTGAAGGAGGAGCCGGCACAGAATTAATCTTTACCCGAAAAGAGGCGACCGCCTTTTTAGGACAACGGACACGGGCAAAATGGTAAAGTTAGAAGTGATGCAGGGTAATTACATGCGCGAGGTGATAGGCTTGAATGAGAAGGCGGGCCTTCTGTGAGTTCTGTTCTTTACTGACATTTCCGGAATTAAAGATTGTCCGAGCCTTTCCAGACTTAATGCCATACGAATTCTTCCGGCAAAACTCCGGAGGCTTTGGGGTATCTTCAGAGCCTGACCGCCGCTACAGATTTCTCCCTCTTTTCTAGACATAAAATGCCCCAAAATTGGTACTAACAGGACGAGATCAAGGCCCTCTGTGGGAGCCTACTCGCCCATTTTTGGAGATGCGTCAGATTTGGATTTCGGGTCTGGTTTTTGCCTGAGCTCTCCATTTTTCTTAAACTCTCCCCTATGAGTCCCCTGTGGTACACCAGGCTTCTTTCTAGGGGAGCCATCTTTGTTAAAGTCCCCTCTTTTGGTTCCCGGTTTTACACCTCTTTTCTTAGGTTCTGATTTATTACCAAGTGTTTCCTGACTGATTTCCGGTTGTGAAACAGAATCAATTTTGTTAGTTGCATCCTGATTATCAGATTTTACAATATCTGATTCATTGTTAGTATTAGTTTGTTTCTGTTTCGAATTTTTTGCATTTGTTGTTTTTTGCCCAGGTTTTACACCAGTTTTGCGATGTCTTGGTATTGGAATACGTCCTGCAATTCTATTATTCTCTTCTTTGATACATTCATCAATTAAAGATTCATCACAGTCAAAAAAATTAAAGAAATTAAGCTGACTTTCGTTTTCAGTATGAGAGTGGGTATATACGTCATTAATTTTAATTGCTGAAAGTAAATTCAATTCTCTTATAATATCACTTGTGTTTTTGGAAATACCTCTGGCATAACATTGAAATTGGTAACGAATGATTGTGGCAATAAATCCTAAAGCGAACTTGGCATAAAGACTGGTTGTATAATGAATGCTGACTGTTCCATACCCCAGTTCTGTTTTAATTATTTTGTACTGGATTTCAGATGATGTGCGTGAAGTATACAAATCTGCAATTTGCTTAGGTTCAAGTTTCTCTGAAGATAAAATATTATACAATCCTTTTTCATTTATGTCATTTTGAAGATTTTTTTTGATGATTTCCGGTTCATACACTGACCCTTTGACATGTCTGAGATAAACGTACTTTTTCATAGACACGCTAACCTTTGGCAATTCCGGAGGAACTGGCTTATCTTCCTTCTTTTCTTTCGCAGCAGTGAGACGTTTATTGTACTTCTTTAGGTTTTCAGTATAGTTTGTCAAAGCTTCATGTAATCTTTGCAATTCCTTGTTAACATGGCCGATCAGCGTAGTTATTCTATCGCCGGCGTTTTTATAGTCATAAAACAGGGTAAGATAATCCTGATGAACAAAATCCTTAAAAATTTGAAAAGGCTTTTGAATACCAAACAGCGTTGTTCCCTTAATAAAAAATTCAGTATTCATCTTTATTTTTTCACCATATTCTTCAATGATTTTATTGGCGCCTTGCGGCATCCCCTTAACCATTATGATATACGGTATTTTATTTTGAATTAGGTAATCAAGTGCCTTTGCATTACAGTATCCACGATCAAGAATAACCCCTCGAATGCAAATTCCAACCTTAGACAGAAAATCAATGATTGATTTCATGGCTTTTGAATCAACCAAACCGCCGCGGTAAACATCAAAAGTCACAGGTAATCCTGATTCAGTAACCGCATAAGTAAAACTAACAATATTAATATTTTTATGTGATTTTGCGTGCCCTTTTTCTGCAATTTCAACGCCAGTGCTTTCACAATCGTCGTTTGAACCGTCGATGCACAGCCAAACTTTTTCTACTCCCGACTCTTTGCATTTAAGTGCCCATGATTTTTTGAAGGCAATGATAGAACTGCTGGATATTTTTGTTTTGAACAGATCAGAATAATAACTGTCGCTGCGGCAGACGCTGCTGAATAACATTTGGTCAGACATGGAAGCAGTAAACTGAGAGGCTGCAGATGATCTGTGCAATATTGAAAACATTGCAAAATCCAGAAGTGCCTGAGATGTTTCAAGACCAAAAGCCTTCTGGGTTAAGTCAATAATGTCTGTCTTCTTGTCCACTGCTTTTACGGCACAGTAAAGGCCTATCTTCTTGAGCATAGGCATAGCCGGATTCTGTTGAAGATTTCACTTCCTATGAACTTCAGTATGACAGCGGTAATGACGATGGCAATGACGGCGAATCTAACAGCCTCAAAGCCTTTACCGAAACCTTCCATGCCACTCTCGAAAGCGGCAGCGCCAGGGAGGGGAAGCAGACCTTCGCCGTTACCGATCCTTTGTTTCCGGATCAGTGGCATCTTTACAATATCGGCCAGAACCCCTATGGCGTTACCGAGCCCCCTCTTAAGAAAATCGACCTTAACGTGATCCCTGCCTGGCTCATTATTCTCCCGGACAGGAAGCAGCAGATCGACGAATCCGGAATTTATGCGGCAGTATGGGACGGGCCGATAGATCTTAATCATGAGGATCTCCGGGATCACATCTATGACCCCGGGATTCCCGGAACCGAGAATTTTGTCAATATCGGACTTCCATTGGAAACTCTTCAGGAATATCCCGGAGAAGATCATGGCACCTCTGCAGCCGGAATTATTGCGGCCTCTGCCATGAACCGGCTCGGCGGCCGAGGAGCTGCCTTTAATGCCCGGATAACATCATTTTCCTTGGATACAGAATACTCTCTGGTACTGGGAACCTTGCTGAAAATGGATCATCTTAACCTGGTAAATGCCAGCTGGGGACTCAAGTTTACGGTCAGCAACCCGGAGCTCTGGGATCTTTTTGAGGCGCTGTACGAAAGAAATATCGCCATTATTCATGCTTATGGGAACGGATTTTATGCAGGTTATGACGAATATTACGAGCCTTACAGCACAAGCTACTGCCTGTCAGTTCCCGCCGACTGCGAATTCAGACAGACTGATGAACTTACGCGTTATCCCTTTAATATCCAAGTCGGCTCCCTGAACTCTCTGGGTGTTAAGGCCTCCTACGGATCCACCGGAGCCAATCTATGGGTTACCGGCATCAGCGGCGAATATGGAGCTGATACGAACTGGCCGTACACATCAAGCACAGCCATAGTAACCGCTCTCTCCAGCTATGATCCCGGGGATTTTGAGGATCCTGATAAGTATTCTCCCTGGAGAAGCGAAGAAAACAAATACTACACCAATACCATGAACGGCACATCTGCCGCCGCGCCCACCGTGTCCGGAGCTGTCGCTCTGGCGTATCAGGCCAAACCTGACATGACGGTATCGCAGCTCCGTTATCTTCTGGCAAAAACCGCCAGGAACGACACTGCGATGCCCACCATGGCTCTGACGGCTCTGGAAAGATATGATGACTTCTACGGAGAAAAAGTCATCTTTGATTACGGCTGGCAGGATAATGCCGCGGGTTTCCGGTTCGCTAACTGGTACGGTTTCGGGGTTGCTGATGCCGGGGCTCTGGTGAAGGCCGCTTTGGAGTGCGATAAGGATCCCGTCTGCTCCGGCATGAAGGAGCTTCCGGAGAAATACGTATCCGCCAACGAGAATCCCTGCGCGTACACTGATGACTCCGGACGTTTAATAACCTGCACCTTCTCAGATTTCCAAAATGAAGAGGGAGAACCTCTGGGCCGGAAGGAACTTATTTTGGATGCCGTCACCTATGATGTCTCAGGTCTTAATTATCTTCCGGATGGCATTATAGAAGCCTGCGAACTGGCGGTCACCGCTGAGGATGAGAACATGACGGAGCACAACGCTGAACGCAAGAAGGCCGTATTTAGCGCCAATTCTCTTCTGGAGCTTATAGCAGAATCTCAGTCCGGTACTAAGTCACTGCTGAAGCCCCTTTATACCAACTGGGATTACCAGTCCGGGTTTAATGAAGATTTCGATGTTTTTTTTAAAGGCGCTCTGGAGCCTATGGATATCGCCACCTCGGCCTTTTATCAGGAATCCCTAAGGGAGGATCCGGACAGGAAGTTCCGCCTCTTCGTGAGAAGCGCCTGTCAGATTGATGCGGACAGGCTTAATAAAAACATGCATCTTACCGTCTACGGCCGCAAAAGGTAAGTGATTCATGTTCAGAAGCATTCGCCCGGCTGCGGATATGCGATTTTCAGGCAGACACTCTGATCTGAAGTCCGGGAAAGCATTATAATTACATAACCGCCGGCGCTGATTATTTTTCCGGCAATGCAGAATTTTAAGAAAATGCCTCTTTTCATATACCAACGGGGATTGTTTATGACATTAACCTTTAAGAAAATCAGTTTTCCTTTGTTTTTAACGGCAGCCATGCTTATGACCAGTGTTTCCTTTGCCAATGCCGCTTTGGCAGATGACGGCGTGATTCAGAAAAAGAACTCTGTAATCTATACCGGCAATTTCGCGCTTGCTGACAAGGCAGGCGCTCAGGCTCAGACCCAGTCTCCCCGGGAAACCCTGGGATCTCTTCACGACTATGACGTGATCCCGGGGGAGAAGAATCCCCATCACCTGGCCTTCGTTAAGAAAAACAAGGGCCGGAGCTACGTTATCCTGGACAGGATCTATGTGAAGTGCTCCCGAAAAAATCCCTGCCAGCTTCCTGAGGAACTAGGGGCTGTTAAGCTCTCCGACCGGCTCTGGGAGGTAACCGTTTCCGACTATGATTCCTGGCAGACCCGGGTTAAGGAGCTTAAGGAGATCCCGGGGGTTATCAAGGTATCTCCGGCGTTTTCCTACGGCGTCAAGGCTCAGCTCAGGTAACAGGGAGGACTCATGAAAACAATCTTAAAAAAAGGTTTGCGCCTGACCGGAACCGCTGCTGCCGTATCCGCCATCCTTCTCACCGGAACTATGCTTTCCGGCTGCGATGATTCCAAAAACTGGATCAATGACGGCGTCAAGCTTACTGTCGCGGAAGAGGGCGATCTTGCCACCGGAAAACCCTATAAACTCAAGGCCAGCCGCCATCTTCAGGAGCTCAGCGCCGATCACGGCGAGGTATCCTCGGTTAATCCTGTAACCGGAGAAAATGCCGGAGCCAATGAATGGTTCTATGTATTCTCGGAAGAGAATTTTGCGTCATACGAGCTTGACGCTGACAATAATGTTAATGACGGCGACGGAGCAGGGAGCAGCCTGAAGGACTTTACCGAAACCTTTCATGCCACATTAACCGACGGGAGAACCAGAAAGGCGCAGCTGACCTTCGCCGGAAATGACCCGCTCCTCCCGGATCAGTGGCATCTTTACAATATCGGCCAGAACCCTTACGGCGTTACCGATCCTCCTCTTAAGGGAATCGACCTTAACGTGATCCCCGCCTGGCGCGTTATTCTTCCGGAAGAGAAAAAACAGCTAGACGGATCCGGAGTTTACGTGGCTTTTTATGACGCTCCGATTGATCTTAATCATGAGGATCTAAAGGATCGCATCTACGATCCCGAAATAGCCGGCACCGGGAATTTTATTAATACCGGTCTTGCTCTTGAGACTCTCAAGGAGCATCCTCAGGCCCATCATGGCACCTCTGTAGCCGGAATTACCGCTGCTTCCGCCATGAATAAGCTCGGCGGAAGAGGCGTGGCGTTTAATGCAAAGGTGACGTCATTTTCCAGATTAGGGGCGGAAGAATCTCAGTTGCTGAATGCCATGCTGAAAATGGAACATCTTAGCCTGGTAAATGCCAGTGTCGGCGATGATCTTACCACTTACCAGATACCGGCGGTCTGGGATCTTTACGAAGCTCTTTATGAAAATAATATCCCCTTTATTCACGCGCAGGGGAACGAATTCGAAGACGGCAACGACGAAGACGATAAGCCATACTCCACCAGCACGTGTTTATCAGCTGAAACCGACTGCGAATTCAAGCAGACGGATATTATGGCGCGCTATCCCTTCAACATTAATGTCGGCGCCCTGAACTCCCTGGGGGTTAAGGCCTCCTACGGATCCACCGGAGCCAATCTGTGGGTGACCGGCTTCGGCGGCGAATCAGGCGCGGATAAGACATTGTCGTTTATGTCTTCCAGCGCTGCCATGGTAACCGCCCTGAGCAGCTATGATCCCAAAGAATTTGAGGATCCGGATCAGGATTCCCCCTGGAGAACCGAGGAGAACAAGTACTATACCAACACCATGAACGGCACCTCCTCCGCCGCCCCCTCCGTGTCCGGCGCTGTTGCCCTGGCGTATCAGGCCCGGCCTGACATGACGGTATCGCAGCTCCGTTATCTGCTGGCTAAAACCTCCAGAAATGACACGGTGATGCCCACGCTGGCTCTGACTCCTCTGGAAACAGATGATGACTCTTATGATGAAAAAATCGTCCTTGACTACGGCTGGCAGGATAATGCCGCAGGTTTCCGGTTCTCCAACTGGTACGGTTTCGGGGTGGTAGATGCCGGAGCTTTAGTGAAGGCCGCTCTTGATTGCGATAAGGATCCCGTCTGCTCAGGCATGAAAGATCTTCCGGAGAAATACATCTCCGCCAACGAGAATCCCTGTGCCTACACCGATGATTCTAAGATTTTAATAACCTGCTCCTTCTCTGATTTCAAAAACGAAGAGGGACAGCCTCTGGGCAAAACCGAGCTTCTGGTAGATGCTCTTACCTACGATGTTTCCGGTCTTAATTACCTCCCGGAGGGAATTATCACCGCCTGCAAGCTTGCGGCATCCGAGGAGGACGAGGAAGAAACGGAGCACAACATACAGCGGAAGAGAGCCGTATTTGATGCTCATACTCTTCTGGAGCTTATTGCGGAATCTCAGTCCGGCACCAAATCGCTTTTGAAGCCCCTTTATACCAACTGGGATTACGGATCCGGATTTAATGTTCCGGATGACGATGATGACGATGATCCTGACGATCCGGATGAGCCTCCTGAAGGATTCAGCCTGGAGCCTCTGGATATCGCCGTCTCCGCTTTCTATCAGGAACCCCTTAGTGAGGATCCGGACAGGAAGTACCGGCTGAGCTTCAGAAGCGCCTGTCAGATTGACGTGGACAAACTTAACAAGAATATGCATCTTACCGTCTACGGCCGCCGGAAATAGCGCTCGCCGCAAATAACCTGCAAGGGCTCTGTCAGTCCCCGGGCGGCAAGGCCGGCGTAACGGCTCAGTAAAGCATCATGTCAGGAGAACTCAGGTTTTTCTGGCATGTTTTTTTTGCCGGCGAATGGGAAGGGGAACCGGCATTGCGCGGAAAGGAACAGCAGGCTTCAAAATGCCGGGGCAGGAAAGCGCCGCCGCGCGGCAAATGGATTCCCGGACAGAAAGGGCGGCCCTCATGTCCCTTTAACCTGAGAAAACTAATATCCCGGAACTCGGTGTTATTTGGCCGGTTCAGCTGGCAGCGCCAGCTCCTCCAGGGTTTTCCAGAGCTGAGCCTCATCCACCGGCTTTGACAAATGGGCATTAAGTCCGGCCTGAAGACTGCGCTGCACATCTTCATCGAAGGCATTGGCAGTCAGGGCGATAATGGGGATCCGGGCCGCATCAGGATGATCCTTCATGCTGCGAATAACCCGGGTCGCCTCAAGACCGTCCATTTCAGGCATTCTTACGTCCATGAGAATGGCCTGATAGTAACCGGCAGGGCGGGAGGCAAACATCTCCGCAGCCTCCCGGCCGTTAACTGCCAGTTCGGAGATAACCCCCCGCATGCTGAGTATCATCTGAACAATTTCCGCATTCACCGTCATATCCTCAGCCAGGAGCACCCTGATGCCGGAGAGATCCCGCTGCGGAGCAGCAGTCCGTTCCTTCCTGATTTCCCGGTATTTACTGAGAACATCTCCGGGAGACAGCGGGAAAGGCATGAATCCATCGGCGCCTGATTTCGGATCTAAACCGGCCGGGGGCTCCTTTCCGGTCAGGAAAATCACTGCCTCATGCCCCAGGAGAGTCCGGAGCTCCCTGAGGGCGTTTTCAGGAGGAAGATCCGGAATATCCGCGGAAAGGAGCATAAGATCCCAGGACTCTTTCCGGGATCTTACGAGATTGATGGCTTTGAGAGCATCCTGCCATGACAATACCGTATCCGCATGAATGCCTATGCCGAGAAGCCCCATGCCCATCTCCCGGGTAAAGCCGGCATCTGCGGCGGCTATCAAAACGGCAGGAAGCTTTTCAGCTGACTCCGGGGCTGCCGGCAGCGGGGAAACGGGGGTCTCCTCCAGGGTAATGGTTACCGTAAATACCGAGCCTTCCTTCTTGCGGCTCTCCACCTCTATGGAACCGTTCATAAGCTCCACAATGCTGCGGGTTATGGACATGCCCAGACCGGTGCTGCTATATTCGTTTTTAATGCCGGTATCTTCCTGACTGAAGGGCTCAAAAATCCGGGGCAGAAACTCCTTGCTCATGCCAATGCCCGTGTCGGCAATCACAAAACGGAAGGTGGCTTTATGCTCAAAGGAGGCAGTTTCTTCTACTGTCAGAGTTACCCGGCCTCCGGTATAGGTAAACTTGACGGCATTCCCCAGAATATTGAGCAGCACCTGCCGGAGCCGTACCGCATCCCCCCGGTAGGATTGCTTCAGAAGGACTTTCTCGTTGCACTCCCAGCGGAGTCCCTTTTCCCGGCACTGTCCGCCGATAATGTCGCATACCTGATCCAGGAGATCTCTGAGGGAAAAGTCTTCGCAGCGCAGGGTCATCTTGCCGGACTCGATGCTGGACATGTCCAGAACTTCATTAATGATTTCCTGCAGATGATCGGCGGAGAGCCGGGTCTTCCGGAGGCACTCCTTTACGTTTTCAGAGAGTCCCGGATCCCGCTCCATCATGCGGTTAAGACCGATAATCACGTTCATGGGAGTGCGGATCTCGTGGCTCATATTTGACAGGAACGCCGTCTTGGCCAGATTGGCCACCTCGGCGTTTTTCAGGGCCTCCGCCAGAGCCCGGCGCTGAGCCATGTCCTTCCTGGTTTCCGCATCCGCGTCCGCGAAGCCGATGCTGACCTTGCCGGGACTGCCGGGCACCGGAGCAATGCGGGCCATTTCGTAAACCTCATGCCCATCCCTGGTGATGAGATAACGGAAGGAAATAAGCTTCTGGGATTGCAAAGACTCCCGGATGCTCTCAGCGGACATGAATTCCACAAAAGTCTTCCGGTAGTTCTCCATAACGTCGGCGGAATAGCGTCTTATGTTTTCATCAAAAACAAAGGAATCTCCGGGCTCAAGATGGGAAACTCCGTTTGCCTGACAGCAGATGCCGGAATTGCTGTCAAGATCCACCAGAAACACCCCGCGATAATCAGCGGAGAGGACGTAGATCATGCTGCTCACCCGGTTATGGATATCCAAGCGGTAGTTGCGGAGATTTTCGCTGATGGCATGGATCTGCCGTCCCATGGCCTGCACATCGTCGGAAGGTTCCCCCTTCTTCAGAATCAGGGGGACTTCATCGCCTTTTACTTCCCTGGTAAGGGCGTTGAGTTCGCCGGCGATTTCCTGAATTTCTGCGGTAACCGCTTCCAGCTGCCGTCTCAGCCGGGAGGTGGCCCACACCACCATGAGAATGCCGATTATTACTGAAAACACTGTGGTTATCAGGATCAGCATCTTCTGCGCTGCGATCCAGCCCTCGTACCAGTCGGCGGAAAAATCCACCGCCACAATGCCGGCTACCGTGCCCCGGGAGGTGAATACCGGAGTGTAAGAACTGTAGAAGCGGCCCCATTCGTCCTCATAGGGAGTTTCGTCCACCGCAGAGACGCCGCCGGCTGCTTTTTCCAGAGCCGCCGTAGTGACCACCGGCTGCCCGAACTCCCCCGGATCTGCCACGGTGGGATCCACGGTAAAGGTAAAGCGATCCTTGCCGGGTCTGTGGGTGTCCCGAATGCAGTAAATATAGCGAAGTTCGATGTTTTCCTGAAAATACGCCAGAGTATCATTGATTTTGCGGTATCCCGGAGTATCCCGATCCTCTTTCCGGATATTTTCCAGGACATCGCCGTCCAGCATGGCCGCTGCCGTTTTGGAGATATCCAGCATGCGATTGGATATGAGGGTCTCCATCGCAGCGCGGGAGTTGGTGAAGAGCACCGCTCCCAATACAATGCTGACCGTGATCAGCGTAGCCGAACTGCCGATAATCAGCTTGGTAACAAGGCCGTTTTTCCTGTTATACATTGAAACATCACCTCCGGATCCCGAGAATTATAACACTCACTCCGTAAGCAACGACGTCTGCATGGGCAAAAAGGAGATCCGGGCTGAAATATAAACGATTATTTCTTAGTCCCTCCCCAAAATGCCGCTGCAATGAAAACGTTTTCCGAATACAGCGAAAAACCGGGCACTCTGTCATGGACCGTCACAGGAGATAATACAGCATGAACCGCGCCGCTTATATCATTGCCTTTGTGGGAGAACGTCAGGAACACAATGACGGCCGGATCGCTCCTGATACCCCGGCGGAACAAATCTACACGGTAAACGGGCATGAAAGCGAACGCTACAAGGTGCTGGAAACCGGCGACGCACCTATGCAGTACCTGATGGATAAAGCAGGCCGGGAAGCGGAAAGGATCTTTGTTATCGCCATAGTAAGCAATCGGGTATATCAGAAAAACGGCGCCGGCGGCTCAAAGTACGATGTATTCCGGGGTAACCTTGATAACTCTTTGCCAAATCTCTCGGAATTACGGACAAATACCACCGGGGTTCTCTCTTTCCGGTATTCTATGACTTTAATGAAGGTCCGGCGAACTCATTGCCGACACAAGCGTCAGAACCAGCAGCATCATGAGGCGGTGTTTGTTGCCAATCTGGCATTCCAGATTCTGGCGGAATCTCAGGCAGGCACCAAATCCCTTATCAAGCCTCTCTATGCCAACTGGGATTACAAATCCGGCTTTAAAGTTCCGCATGTCAATTATGATGATATTGCCAGCAATATCACTCTGTCTCCGTTCAATATTACCACCTCAACCTTTTATATGGAAACTCTGAAGGAGGATCCCGAAAATCCCTGGACTCTGAGTCTTAAGAGTCCCTGCAAACTGGATCTGGAGGCTTTGAACCAGAGCATGCGTCTCACGGTCTACGGCCGGAAAAAGCAGGAATAAAGCCAAAGTCCTCCGCCGGCAGGAATGGCCGTACAGCGAAAGAGCGTCATGACCTGATATTCGGGCATGACGCTTCAGCGTTTTCAGGGCAGGGCTGCGATGCCTTATCAGGATCGCAAAACCCGGTCATGACTTTACGAAATCCTTTTCAAAAGTGTGCCGCCCCTTTAGAATTTTCAGAAACGTCTCACTTGCTATCAGGTTCAGGAGGTAATGCCCATGCCGCTTGATGTAAAAAGGAACACTCTCGGTTTGTCTCTGTTTCTGGCGCTGACGTCGGTTTTTGCCGGCGCAGCGGCAGCCGATGCCGGAGTGATTCATGAGAAGAACGCCACCGTCTATACCGGGAACTTTACGGTAGTTGAAAAGACCGCCCGGGATGCAGTCTCCGGAGGCTAATATTGGCTCTCTCGGGGATTATGCCGTGGTGCCGGGAGAGAAGAATCCCCGGCACATGGCCTATGTCAGAAAAAATAACGGACAGGGCCGCCTTATCCTTGACCGCATCTTTGTCAAATGCGCCCGCAAGGCTCCCTGCGCGATCCCGGAGGAGTACCGTGCCGTGAAGCTGTCCTCCCGGCTTTATGAGGTGCCGGTGTCCGACTATGAGACCTGGAAAACCATGCGGGAGGATCTTCGGAAGATCCCCGGCGTTATTAAGGTGTCGGAATCCTATGGCTACGGCTTTAAACCGGATCTGAGGTAGGAAGGAGCCTGCTCAGGGCATTCTTTGGCCGCCTGATCAGAGCCTCTCCAGTCACATACAGAACAGGAAAACCAATAATGAACATGAAGAGATTCAGCTTAACCAGAAGCGCCGCTGCAGTCATGACCGTCATTATGGCAGGAACCATGATGACGGCCTGCGGCGGATCCAAAAGCTCCTCCGGCAATAACGTCGTTCTGGAATTCCGGGACGGGGATTACCTTGCCGGAAAGCCTTACCGGGTAATCGCAAACAAAAGTCTCCGGGAGATCAGCTGCTCATACGGCGTGCTTTCGAAGGTCAATCCCGTAACAGCGGAGGAGGCCGGAGAAAACGAGTGGTTCTACGTTCTCCCGGAGGATTATTTTGCTTCTTATGACCTGGACTATGACAGACTGAAATCATACAGCGAAAGATGCCGGGTAACTTTTTCCGACGGCGCGGACATGGATGTTGAAAAGGATATCGCCATCACTGATCCCCTGACCGCAGATCAGTGGCATCTTTACAATATCGGTCAGAACCCCTACGGCGTTACTGAGGATCCGGTCAGGGGAATCGATCTTAACGTGATTCCCGCCTGGCGTACTGTCCTTGAGGATCGGAAGGAGCAGCTTGACGGCTCCGGAATCTATGTAGCAGTGTACGATCTCCCGGTGGATATTAATCATGAGGACTTAAAGGACAATATCTATAATCCCGAAATTGCCGGCGCGGGGATCAACACCGGACTCCCGCTGGAAATGCTTAAGGAGCATCCCAAGTACTTTCACGGCACATCCGTGGCGGGAATCATCGCAGCTGCGGCCATGAACAAGCTGGGGGGACGGGGGATCGCCTTTAACGCCCGGCTGACCTCCTTCAGCGAAAATTCTGAAACCATAACCCTGCCTCTGATACTTAAGACAAAGCGCATGAATCTGGTCAATGCCAGCTGGGGCGCCGAACTCCGCACCTTTAACTCGGAAGCCGCCGAAGATCTTTACGAAGCCTTGTTTGAAAACAATATCGCCGTGGTTCATGCCATGGGAAACGGCTTCGATGAGGGCAAGAGCGAGAAAAATCCCTATTCCTCCAGGCAGTGCGAACTGGCTGACGCCAACTGCGAGTTCACCCAGACCAATAATCTCGCCCGTTATCCCTTCAACATCAATGTCGGGGCGCTGAACTCCCTGGGAGAAAAAACCTCCTACAGCAGTACCGGCGCCAATATCTGGGTTACCGGCTTCGGCGGCGAATACGGGGCTGACGTAACAGACCCGCCCGTAATCAAATCCAGCGCTGCCATAGTGACTGCACTCACCGGCTACGATCCCAAAGACTATGAAGATCCCGATGCAAATTCCCCCTGGAGAAACGAAGCGAACAAGTATTATACCAATACTATGAACGGCACCTCCTCAGCCGCGCCAACGGTTTCCGGGACGCTGGCTCTGGCATACCAGGCAAAGCCGGATATTACGGTTTCCCAGATCCGCTATCTTCTGGCCAAAACCTCCCGGAACGATACGGTTATGCCATCTCTGGCCCTGACGCCTCAGGAGGAACAGGATGATGTCTACGGGGAAAACTTCCTCCTCTCTCAGGGGTGGCAGGACAATGCCGCCGGTTTCCGCTTTTCAGATTACTACGGCTTCGGTGTTATTGATGCCCATGCTCTCGCTCTGGGGGCTCTTTCCTGCGACAGCGATCCCGTCTGCTCCGGACTTAAGTCCCTGCCGGAAAAATATGTGTCCTCCAACGCAAATCCCTGCGTCTACACCGATGACACCAAAAGAAATGTCACCTGCTCATTTTCAGATTTCCGCTCTGCCGATGAAGGGAATGACAATCTGGAGAATGCAGTTCTTACGGTAGATGCCATGACCTTTGACGTTTCCGGACTTCATTATCTCCCCGCCGGCCTCACAGACTCCTGCGAGAAAGCCGTTCGCGCCGAGGATGGCTCCGAGGAAAAGAAACAGGCCGTATTCGATGTCAATCATCTCCTGGAGATCCGGGCAGTATCGCAGTCCGGCACCCCATTACTGGTTAAGAACCTTTACGCCAACTGGGATTACGGTTCCGGTTACGCCCCGGACGACAGCGATCCCGATGATGCCGCCATGGAACCTTTGGAGCTCGCGGTTTCGGGCTTCTACCGGGAACCCTTAAGCGAGGATCCGGACAACCGCTATCAGCTAAGCTTCAAAAGCGTCTGCGAGCTTGATATTGACAGTCTCAGCGAGAAAATGCATCTCACGGTATACGGACGCAGGGAATCCCGCTGATGCTCTGTAACCAGAGCGTCAGGCTTCTTCCGGGGACAGTCATGGTATCCCCGGAGTTCTCTGCGTATTAAAAGATGAACGGAGATAAGGGATAAACATCAATCATGAAAATATTCTGCAAAAAAGGGCTCCGCACCGCCAGGATTGCCGCCGCCGTGTCTGCCATGATTCTGGCCGGTTCTTCCCTTTCCGGCTGCAAGGATTCCAAAAACCTGAGCAATGACGAGGTAAAGCTGGAGATTGCGGAAGAGGGCGATCTTATTACCGGAAAGCCCTATAAGATCAGAGCCAGCCGCCATCTTCAGGACCTTCGGGCCGAACACGGAGACTTAACAGCGATAAATCCCGTAACCGGAGAGCATGCCGGAGAGAACGAATGGTTCTACGTGCTCCCGGAGGAATATTTTACTTCCTATGAGCTTAACTATGACAGTGATATCGACAGCAGCGATAACAACGGCAATGACGGCGAAGCTAACAGCCTGAAGGCTTTTACCGAAACCTTTCGCGCCACTCTTTCCGACGGAAAAACCCGGGAGACGCAGGAGACCTTCGCCGTAACAGACCCGTTGTTCCCGGATGAGTGGCATCTTTACAATATCGGCCAGAACCCCTACGGCGTTACTGCTCCTCCGCTTAAGAAAATCGATTTTAACGTGATCCCCGCCTGGCGCATTATTCTTCCGGAAGATAAAAAGCAGATCGACGGATCCGGAGTTTATGTGGCTGTGTGGGATCAACCGATAGACCTTAACCATGAGGATCTCCGGGATCGCATCTATGATCCCGGCATTCCCGGCACCGCAGATTTAATCAATACCGGCCTCCCTTTGGAATATCTTCAGGAGCATAGTGACGGCTATCACGGAACTGTCATGGCCGGAATTATCGCCGCTTCGGCCATGAACAAGCAGGGCGGCAGAGGCGTGGCGTTTAATTCATACCTGACATCATTCAACATGAATTCCGACCACTCGCTGAGTCTGAGCGCCATGCTGAAAATGAATCGGCTTAATCTGGTAAATGCCAGTATCAACTTACCTGTCACCTACCAGGATCCGGCTGTCTGGGATCTTTACGAAGCTCTTTATGAGAATAATATCGCCCTTATCAATTCGCAGGGGAATGATTTCGAAAACGGCAAACTATGTCTATCAGTTCACACCGACTGCACATTCCCGCAGACAGCTGTTTTTAAGCGCTATCCCTTCAATATTCATGTCGGAGCCTTGAATTCCCTGGGGGTTAAGGCCTCCTACGGATCCACCGGAGCCAATATGTGGGTTACCGGCTTCGGCGGAGAATTCGGAGCCCATGCCAGTTATCCGGAGTGGAGTTACGGCGCTGCCATAGTAACCACCCTGACCAGCTATGATCCCCGGGACTTCAGGGATCCGGATGAAGATTCCCCCCGGAGAACCGAGGAGAACAAGTATTACACCAATACCATGAACGGCACTTCCGCCGCCACCGCCTCGGTGTCCGGCGCTGCGGCCCTGGCGTATCAGGCCCGGCCGGACATGACGGTATCGGAATTACGTTATCTTCTGGCCAAAACCTCCCGCAATGACACGGTGATGCCCGCGCTGGCTCTGAGTCCGCTGGAGGCTGAGGATGACGTTTACGATGAAAAAATCGTCTTTGATTACGGCTGGCAGGATAATGCCGCAGGCTTCAGATTCTCCAACTGGTACGGCTTCGGCGTGGCGGATGCCGAAGCTCTGGTGAAGGCCGCTCTCGAATGCGATAAGGATCCTATATGCTCCGGCATGAGGGAGCTTCCGGAGAAATATGTATCAGCCAACGAAAATCCCTGCGCCTACACCGATGACTCCAAACGCCTGATCACTTGCTCCTTCTCCGATTTCCAAAACGAAGAAGGTAAGGAACTGGGCCGGAACGAGCTTATTGTTGATGCTCTCACCTATGATGTTTCCGGTCTTAATTACCTGCCGGAGGGCATTATAGAGGTCTGTGAACTAGCAGCTTCCGCGGAAGATGAAGAAAAAACAGAACACAACGAAGACCGAATGGGTGCTGTACATACGGCCAATGCTTTTCTGGAACTTATTGCGGAATCAGAGTCCGGTACCAAATCATTGCTGAAGCCCGTTTATGCCAACTGGGATTACCGATCCGGTTCTGACATTCCATCTTATGATGAACACTTGGAACCTCTGGATATCGCCACCTCCGCCTTCTATCAGGCCCCCCTCAGAGAGGATCCGGACAGGAAGTACCGTCTGAACGTGAGAAGCGTCTGCCAGATTGACGTGGATAAGCTTAATAAGAACATGCATCTTACCGTCTACGGCCGCAGGAGGTAAGTGATTTCTGTTCGGAAGTACTCGCTAATTTGCAGATGCATGTTTTTTTGGTCCGGTCATCGGACCAGAAGTCCGAAAAAACATTATAATCAGAAAACTGCCGGCGCTGATTCTGTTTCCCGGCAACGCGGATTTTTGAGAAAATGCCTCTTTTTATAAACCAGCGGAGATGCGTTTATGACATTAACCTTTAAGAAGATCAGTCTTCCAGTTTTTTTAACGGCGGCCATGCTTATGACCAGTGTATCCTTTGCCAATGCAGCTTTGGCAGATGACGGCGTGATTCAGAAAAAGAATGCGGTAATCTATACCGGCAATTTCGCTCTCACGGAAAAGGCTAATTCTCAGGCTCAGACCCAGTCTCCCCGGGAAACCCTGGGATCGCTTCACGACTATGATGTAGTTCCCGGAGAGAAGAATCCCCATCACCTGGCCTTCGTTAAAAAGAACAAGGGCCGGAGCTATGTTATCCTGGACAAGATCTTTGTGAAGTGCTCCCGGAAAAATCCCTGTCAGCTTCCGGAGGAACTGGGGGCCGTAAAGCTCTCGGAAAGACTCTGGGAGGTAACGGTTTCCGACTATGATTCCTGGGAGACCATGGTTAAGGAGCTTAAGGATATCCCGGGAGTTATCAAGGTATCTCCGGCGTTTTCCTACGGCATTAAGGCTGAACTGAAATAAGATCAAGGAGCGTTCCGTAATGAAATCAATCTGCAAAAAAGGGCTTCGCATCGCCAGAATGGCCGCTGCCGTGTCTGCCATGATTTTGACCGCTTCTGCGCTTTCCGGCTGCGATGATTCCAAAAACTGGATCAATGACAAAGTCAGGCTGACAGTTGTGGAAGAGGGGGATCTGGTCACCGGGAAACCCTACAAAATCAAGTCTGACCGCCAGCTTCAGGAGCTCAGCGCTGACCACGGCGAGGTATCAACGGTTAATCCCGTAACCGGTGAAAATGCTGCAGCCAATGAATGGTTTTATGTATTCTCGGAAGAAAATTTTGCGTCATATGAGATGCCGGACTCCGCCGCTGACAATGAGGTTAACGATAATGCAGACAGCGACGAAGAAAAGAGCAGCCTGAAGGCCTTTACCGAAACCTTCCATGCGACTCTCACCGATGGCAGAACCCGGAAGGTGAAGCAGGATTTCGCCGTTACCGACCCTTTGCTCCCGGATCAGTGGCATCTCTGGAATGTCGGCCAGAACCCCTACGGCGTTTCCGATCCTCCTATTAAAAAAATCGACCTTAACGTGATCCCCGCCTGGCGCGTTATTCTTCCGGAGGAGAAAAAGCAGGTGGACGGATCCGGAGTTTACGTGGCGTTTTATGATTCTCCGGTGGATATTAATCATGAGGATCTCCGGGATCGCGTTTATGATCCCGGTATTCCCGGCACCGCTGATTTAATCAATACCGGACTCCCCCTTGAGGCCCTCAAGGAAAATGCCAATGTCCATCATGGCACTTCTGTAGCCGGGATTGCCGCCTCCTCGGGCATGAACAAGCTCGGCGGCAGGGGTGTGGCATTTAATACAAACCTGACCTCCTTCGCAAAGGACAACGACGAAACGCTGATTTTGGATGCCATGCTGAAAATGGATCATCTTAATCTGGTAAATGCCAGTATCGGAGCGGATCTTATCACCTACCACATCCCGGCGATCTGGGATCTTTTTGAAGCTCTTTATGAGAATAATATCGCCTTTATCCACGCGCAGGGGAATGAGTTCAAAGACGGCAAAGACGAAGATAAGCCTTACTCCCAAAGCATGTGCTTAAAATTTAACACCGACTGCGAATTCAAGCAGACAGATCTTAAGTCGCGTTACCCCTTTATTATCAACGTTGGTGCCCTGAACTCTCTGGGGGAGAAGGGCTCCTACGGCTCCACCGGAGCCAATCTCTGGGTTACCGGCTTCGGCGGCGAATACGGCGCTGATAAGACGATGTCGTTTTTGTCATCCAGCGCTGCCATGGTAACCGCCCTGAGCAGCTATGATCCCAAAGAATTTGAGGATCCGGATGAAGATTCTCCCTGGAGAACCGAGGAAAACAAGTACTACACCAATACCATGAACGGCACCTCATCCGCCGCCCCCTCGGTGTCCGGCGCTGTGGCTCTGGCTTATCAGGCCAAGCCTGAGATGACGGTGTCTCAGCTCCGTTATCTTCTGGCCAAAACCTCCCGCAATGACACAGTGATGCCCACTTTGGCTCTGACTCCTCTGGAGGCTGAAGACGATACCTACGAGGAAAAAGTCATCCTTGATTACGGCTGGCAGGATAATGCCGCGGGCTACCGATTCTCCAACTGGTACGGCTTCGGCGTGGCAGATGCCGGGGCTCTGGTCAAGGCCGCTCTCGACTGCGATAACGACCCCGTTTGCGCCGGCATGAAGGAGCTTCCCGAGAAATACGTCTCCGCTAACGAAAATCCCTGCGCCTACACCGATGACTCCAAACGCTTAATCACCTGCTCCTTCTCCGATTTCAAAAACGAAGAGGGCGAGTCTCTGGGCAAAACCGAGCTTCTGGTAGACGCTCTTACCTACGATGTTTCCGGAATGAATTACCTCCCTGATGGCATTATCGCAGCCTGCGAGCTTGCCGCCTCTGAGGAAGATGAGGAAGTAACGGAGCACAACGTTGAAAGGAAGCTTGCCGTATTTAAGGCTCATGCGCTTCTGGAGCTTATTGCGGAATCACAATCCGGCACCAAAACGCTTTTGAAGCCCCTTTATGCCAACTGGGATTACGGCTCCGGGTTTAATGTTCCGGATGACGACGATGATGAAGACGATGGCGATGATGATGATGATATTCCTGAGGGATTGACGCTGGATCCTCTGGATCTCGCCACCTCCGCCTTCTATCAGGAATCCCTGAAGGAGGATCCGGACAAGAAGTATCGTCTGAGCTTCAGAAGCGCCTGCCAGATTGACGTGGACGAGCTTAACGAGAATGCGCATCTTACCGTCTACGGCCGCAGGAAATAAGATTAGTCCCCGGCCGAAAAGGACTCTGTAACTGCAAGCCATCATGCCAGGAAGCTCCGTTTCCCGGCATGATTTTTTTTGCGGAGCTTCGGACATATCCGATCCGGAAATATTCTCATGCCGTCAGGAATGAGGTCTTTCCCGGAACTTCCGGCGGGCGGGGAGCCGGAGCGCGGAGACGGAGCGCCGTGACGGAGCAGCGAAATCTCGCATAGCGAAATATACTGGCCGCCCGGCCGGTCTTATAATCCCGGATAAAGCATTGCGGAAGCAAAAACTGCCAGCTTCCGGAGGTTCGGGAGATGTTAAGCTCTCGGAAGCCCCGGAGTTACGGTTCCGCCGGCGGTTCCTGCGGCATTAAGCATAAACCGGGATGAAATACCATAAGGAGAGTTCCCCTATGAAATCAGCATGCAACAAAGTCCTCCGAATAACGAGCATCGCTGCCGCAGTGGCTGCCATGCTTCTTGCCGGCGCAGCGCTTTCCGGCTGCAAGGATTCCAAAAACCGGACAAATAAGGACGTAAAGCTGACTGTTACTGAAGAGGGCGACCTTGTCACCGGAAAGCCCTACAAAATCATGGCTGACCGCCACCTTCAGGAGCTCCGTGCCGTGCATGGCGACCTGACAGCGGTTAATCCCGTAACCGGAGAAAATGCCGGAGAGAACGAATGGTTCTATGTTCTCCCGGAGGAATACTTTACCTCCTATGAACTTAACTATGACGATGCCGGAGACAGTGATGATTCCGGCGAACATAACAGCTTAAAAGCCTTTACCGAAACCTTCCGCGCCACTCTGGCAGACGGCAAAACCCGGGAGGTGCAAAAGACCTTCGCCGTTACCGATCCCTTGTTTCCGGAACAGTGGCATCTTTACAATATCGGCCAGAACCCCTACGGCGTTACCGATCCTCCCCTTAAGAAGGTCGACCTTAACGTGATCCCCGCCTGGCGCGTTATTCTCCCGGATGAGAAAAAGCAGATCGATGGCTCTGATGTTTATGCGGCTGTCTGGGATGACCCGATTGATTTTAATCATGAGGATCTCCGGGATCGCATCTATGACCCCGGCATACCCGGGACAGAGAATTTAATTAATACCGGACTCTCGCTGGAATATCTTCAGGGGGATCCGAGCACCACCCATGGCACCTCCGTTGCCGGAATTATTGCGGCCTCTGCCATGAACCGGCTGGGCGGCAGAGGCGCGGCCTTTAATGCCCGGTTAACCTCATTCGCTTTAAATGTATCGGATGATGTTTCCATTCTGAGCGCCATCCTGAAAACGGAACCGCTTAACCTCGTAAATGCCAGTATCGGCCGGGAACTTTACACCTGTCATGTACCGGCAACCTGGGATCTTTACGAAGCTCTTTTTGAAAATAACATCGCCTTTATACATGCTCAGGGCAACCAATTTAACGAAGGCTATGACGAGGTCTTTAAGCCTTACTCGGAAAACAACTGCAAGTCAGCCGCCAACGCCGACTGCGAACTCAAACAGACAGATGACATGGCGCGTTATCCCTTTAATATCCATGTCGGTTCGCTGAATTCTCTGGGGGTTAAAACCTCCTACGCCTCCTCCGGAGCCAATCTCTGGGTTACCGGCTTCGGCGGCGAGTTCGGAGAAGATTCGAGACGGCCGGGCGTGTCCAGCGCGGCCATAGTAACCACTCTCTCCAGCTATGATCCCGGGGACTTTGAGGATCCGGACGGGTATTCCTCCTGGAGAACCGCTGACAATAAGCACTACACCAATATGATGAACGGCACCTCCTCCGCGGCTCCCTCCGTGGCCGGCGCCGCGGCTCTGGCGTATCAGGCCAAACCGGACATGACGGTATCGCAGCTCCGTTACCTTCTGGCTAAAACCTCCAGAAACGACAGAGCGATGCCTGGTCTCGCTCTTACTTCCCGGGAAGGATATGACGACACATACGGGGAAAAGGTCACCTTTGATTACGGGTGGCAGGATAATGCCGCCGGATTCCGGTTCTCCAACTGGTACGGCTTCGGCGTCGTTGATGCCGGAGCTCTCGTGAAGGCCGCTCTTGAATGCGATAAGGATCCTGTCTGCTCCGGTATGGCTGCGCTGCCGGAGAAATACATATCCTCAAACGAGAATCCCTGCGCTTACACAGATGATTCCAGGCGATTAATCTCCTGCTCCTTCTCAGATTTCATAAATGATGAAGGGCAGCCTCTGGGCCAAAACGAGCTTATCGTGGATGCTCTCACCTACGATGTTTCCGCTCTCAATTACCTCCCGAAGGGCATTACAGATTCCTGCAATCTGGAGGCCGCCTCTGATGCAGACGAGCTGCAGCATGACATATTTAAGGCCAATGTTCTTCTGGAGCTTATTGCAGAATCAGAGGCCGGTACCAAATCATTGCTGAAGCCCCTCTATACCAACTGGGATTATCTGGGCGTTTTTTTTCTTTCGGATGAAGATGACGATGATGATGAAAATTTGGAACTTCTGTCGCCCTTGGATCTCGCCACCTCCGCCTTCTATCAGGAATCCCTCACGGAGGATCCGGACAGGAAGTACCGCCTCCACGTGAGAAGCCCCTGTCAGATGGACGTGAACAGGCTGAACGAGAATATGCATCTTACCGTCTACGGCCGGCGGAAATAATCATGGCAGGCCATTCGTGATGCCGCGCTCTCGAACAGGCTCCGGGATGTCAGTGTTCCTCCGGCGTTTCCAGCGGCATTAAGCATGAAAGGGGCTGAAATACGTTATGAAATCTGCTTGCAACAAAGGGATAAGGATAACGAGCATCGCTGCCGCGGTGTCTGTCATGATTCTTGCCGGCGCAGCGCTTTCCGGCTGCCGGGATTCAGAAAACCGGACAAATGACGAAAATGACAACGTAAAGCATTCTGCTGCTGAAGAGGGCAAACCTGACCCCGGACAGCCTGCCAATGTCAGGGAAGACCGCAGTCATCAGGAGCTTCCGGCTGACCAGAGCAGCGTAACAGCGGTAAATCCCGCAACTGAAGAAAATGGCGGAACCAATGAAGGACACGATACGCCGGAGGAGAATTTTACTTCCGATGAGCTTAACTCTGACGAATACAGCAACGCTGATAATGCGGGGGAAGCTGACAGCCCGAAAGACTCTGCCGAAACCTTCCCGGACACTCCTGAAGACGGCGAAAACCAGGAGCTGAAAAAGACCGTCGCCGTTACCGTTCCGCGCCATCTTAATATTGTCGGCGGGAACCCTTATGGCGAGACCGAACCGCCTCTTGAGCCCCTGTACGACGCTGATGACGACGCTGATGACCTGGAGTATCGATCCGATCTGTCAGAGGTCTCAAAGATGCGTTATCTTATGGTTAAAAACTCCAGGAACGACACGGTTATGCCCGAGCTGGCTCAGTCCCCTATTGAAAGATATGATGAGACCTACGGCGAAAATATCGTCTATGACTACGGCTGGCAGGTTAATGCCGCAGGATTTCGGTTCTCCAGCCTGTACGGCTTCGGAGCTGTCGATGACGAAGCTCTGGAAAAGGCCGCCCGGGAATGCGACAAGGATCCGGTCTGCTCCCGCATGAAGAAGCTTCCGGAGAAATATATCTCCTCCAACAAAAATCCCTGCGCCTATGCCGATGACTCCAAACGTTTAATCACCTGCTCCTTCTCTGATTTCAAAAACGAAAAAAGACGGGCTCTGGGCAAAAACAGGCTTATCGCGGATGCCGTCGTCTACGATGTTTCCGGTCTCAGCTACCTCCCGAAGGGCATTATCGAAGCCTGCGAGCTTGCGGCCCCCGAGAAACAAGATAAAAACGAGACAGACGAGGAATACGATGAAGGAACCTGGTCGGAGCGGAAGCGTGCGGTATATAATGCCAATGTTTTTTTGGAGCTTATTGCAGAATCAGAGGCCGGTACCAAATCAATACTGAAGTCCCCCGGCGCCAGCTGGAATTATTATTCGCCTGAAAGCAGCGAGTATGATGAGATAAACCTGGAGTTTCCCTCAGAAATCGCCACCTCCGCCTTCTATCAGGAACCCCTTAAGGAGGATCCGAAAAAGAAGTACCGCCTCCGCATAAGAAGCCCCTGTCAGATTGACGTGAAAAAGCTTAACAAAAATATGCATCTAACGGTCTACGGCCGGAGGAAGTAAGCATCCGGCTTTTCAGAGACAATTCCCTCATCTCCGGAACCAAAGTCAGGACGCCTCTGAACCAATGCGCCAATATGCATAAAAAGGAGATCCATGCTGAAATTTAAACGATGAACTCTTAGATCCGGCAGAAAAAGCCGCTACAATGAAAACGTTTTCCATTCTGTCAGAAAACGTGGAGTTCTGTCGCATATCACGGGAGATAATACAGCATGAATCGCGTCGCCTATATCATTACCTTTGTCGGGGATAAACAGAAACCCAATGACGGCTGTCTTGCTCCTGATACTGATACCGAAAACATTTACACCGTAAACGGACATGAAAGCGAACGCTATAAAGGGCTGTCAACCGGCGATGCTCCCATGCAGTATCTTATGCAAAAGGCCGGTCAGGAGGCCGAACGGATCTCGGTAATTGCCATCGTAAGCAACAAGGTCTGTCAGAAAAACACTGCCGGCTCTTCAATGTACGAGATATTCCGGGATAACCTTGATAACTTCGCAGGAGTTCTCGGAATTACAGACAAATACGATCAGACTTCCATTTTCCCGGTATTCTATGACTTTGATGAAAGCACCGGAGATCTCATTACCAATACCAATGTCAGAACCAACAACATCATCAACCAGATCTACCGTTTTGTGATCACCGCCAGCCCTGATGCGGAAAAGTCCGTTTTTATAGACTTTACCTCAGGATTCCGGGATGCCAGCTATCTTATGACCTCGGTTATCCAGTTTCTGAAGGTGTATGGCATTCATCTTAAAAAGATCGTTTACTCCAACTTTTACGACAGAAAAATTTACAGTCTTCTCCATATTACGGCCATTACCGATCTGATTCAGGCCGTGAATGCCTTCGGTCTTACCGGCAATGTGAAACAGCTCCGGGAATTCTTCGATGACAGCTACATCATAGACAAGATCGGGAAGGAAAACAGCGGCGGGCTTGCGGATATGAAAAAGCTCCTGGACAGCTTAGACCGCTTCTTCGGCTGCATTATCATCAATAACGTCAACGACATCGATGACTGCAAGCGCGAAATCGAAAAGGATATGAACCGAATCCGCGATTCCGAAAACTCTCCCAACATGTACATTGCCATGTTTGCAAGACTCTTCGGGATTATCAAAAAGCAGTTCTTCCTGGACGGCTCGGGAGAGATCTCCTACCCGAACATGATCAGATGGTGTCTTAATCATGATCTCATAAATCAGGCCCTGACGCTTTACGTGGAAAAGATGCCGGAGGAGTATTTCAAGTCGTCACTTTTAAGAAGCATTTATGATCCGGCAGTGGCAGCAAAAGAGACGGATACGCCCTCGTATGGGAAATCTCTCTATGCAGACGGGTTTTACAGCGGGGTTTTTGATAATGCGATATGCAGTATCAAGCTGAAGAAAAACACCTTTCCTCAGGATCTGGAAATGAGAATCATTCGGGAAATTATTACTGAATTCAAAGATCAGGTTGAAAAAGAGATAAAAGAACAGGAAAACAAGAATGCAAAGATATCCAAGAAGATCAAAGGTCGCTTCCAGAAGGGAACATCAAAGCTTTTCTGGAAAAAATATCCGGAATATGCCGGAAATGGCATCCCGCTGGCACTGCAAAGAATCAGCAATGCCATCAATCTGAACTATGACACAGAAGGAAACTTAAAAATTGGGTTTGCCTGCTATGATGAACACTTTTCCGGAAAAACAACGACGCAAAAGTTTCTGAACAGAGTTGTAAACGTCTATCCCAAAATCATTCATTACTACCTCAGAAAGAACCAAGATGAATATGAAGAGCTGGAATTCCGGAACAAAAATACTTACCTGAAAAAGATCGATGCCCTCGGCAATTTGCTCACCTATGCCGAAACTAATGACAGCATCATCAGGCTGGGAAATATCATGAAGTATTACCTCTATGTCAAAATCATGAGAAACCGCATAAACCACGCTCAGGATGATACGCAAACCAATGACAGCGATTTAAAGGTTCAGGAAGATGCTCTGGCAGAACTCAGCAAGGACAGCTATGGCCTTATTCCTTTGGATACGGCCTTTGATTTTGAGACCATTAAAAGAATGCTTCTGAAAGGGCTGGAACTCCCCATCCCTGATTAACTAACTGAAATGTGAGTGAGAAAAACGACTGCCTGGAAAGGTACAGCAGGGGGCCGGCGCGCTGCAAAAGGAAGGACGGCAGAACTTAGATTCAAGACACCGGGAACTCAAAAGACGTGAACTGAGCCGCTGTTAACCGCGGTACCGGGGAAAAACTTATGGTGTTAGCAGGAATAAACTTTTCCGCTGACTTCAGGATAATCATAATAAGGAAGAACAACGATGGATGACGATAACTACGATGATGACTATGGCGATAACTCCCGCCGCAGTATATTCGCTTTTCTGGAACGGAACCGGCAGATTTTCGGGGCGGAAAACCAGGATATCATCAGGGCTCATATCGACGATGACGATTTCGGACTCTGCTATGAAAAACCGGTGTTCGTAATGGGCATAGACGAGGCCCATCGCTATATCGACTGTCTGGCTACCGATACCGGAAGGGCCTTGCACTGCGAGAGGGTGTCCCCGGCAAGGGAAATCCCCGGCATCGCAGGATGTGTGGACTGCTATCATACCTTCCGTATGGGCCGGTTCGGGATGGCGCATTTTTATCGGGACATTTTCATTTGCGAGTACTCCCTGGAAAACGTCTGGAAGGCTCCCAAGGGGTTTTGGCTGGGAATGCAGTTCTGAGAGATTTTTAGTGCCAGTATGCAATATCGTATACTGACAGCAATGACAGGCAATAACAAAAGGAAAGTCATATGACAAATTCAGTGGCCAGGTTGAAGGTTCAGCGCATGAATAACGGCATGTCAGCAGAAGATCTGGCAGAGGCTTCCGGGATAGACCTAAGTGACATTCTGCTCCTTGAAGAAAAAGAAAAAGCCATCAACAGCATTGCGGCCATTAATCTCCTCCGGCTCAGCAGGGCGCTTCACTGCGGGATGGAAGATTTGATTGAGCTTTGATTATGAAAAAAATATATATTTTTTCAAAATAATATTGAATTTTTATTGAGTTTCAGTACTAAAGAAAATAAAGATGTAAAGAATTAAATAAAAGTAACCATACTGAAGTTTAAATATGATTCTGTATATAGATTCCAGTATAACATGTTCAATTTCTTCAACAAGACCTTTATTATGCTTCTTAACATAAAGCAATTTATGTTTATTGATTGGTAAAACAAGATTTTATAACTCCAATTAAATTAACTCATAAATTAGTAATCATTAACACCATTATTCATCTCCTTAAAGTATAAATCTAATAGCTTTATTGTCTTGTTATACTAAAGACAATAAAGATACAGCAAGAGGATAGACTTAAAAAATCTATGGGCGTGATGCAAAAGTCAGTAATGGCAAAAATCAAAGAATCCTTTATTTGAGCCATTCGAATTTTGGTAAAATGACATGCTTTGACTTTTTGTACCGCACTTATTTGACAGATGTATCACAAAAAACAAAAAATATTAACGACAACAATAATGACTTGAGTTACAAAGATACAATAGAGTAAACAAAGTGATATGGAGAGTCTAAAATGACTGATGATTTTTCAATATTACGAGACGAAGATCTCATTAATAACCCAACTCCAAGAGTAGCTGTATGCTTTTGCCTAGATATCAGCGGGTCAATGCGAGGTGAAAGAATCAATGAACTTAACAATGGCTTATCACTGTTCTTTGATGCACTACGCAAAGACGAAGTTGCAATGTACGCAGCAGAAATTGCCATAATTACTTTCGGAGGAGACAGCGTAGAATGTTTAAGGGATTTTACTACTCTTGCAGTGAACCCTGAGGCTCCAATACTTCATGCCAAAGGCAGAACACTAATGGGTGAAGCGGTAAACATGGCACTTGAAAAACTAAACATGCCCCCGTACTTAAGAAAATTGCCCACTATCTAATTTAGAATACTATCAAATAACACAGCATTACTTTTCCCTGCTTTTATATCTCGTTTTGAAACATGAGAAATACAGCAATACTGTAAAATCTTTTCTTTGGTT
>JAEEGL013442746.1_pt1 | contig 28680 bp, 28 predicted proteins | sample 9134231 | NCBI WGS metagenome assembly JAEEGL01 (sample SAMN16246548, study PRJNA631951) | gut metagenome | biome: gut microbiome; feature: rumen; material: fiber-attached | host: Bos | place: Iran: Karaj | collected 2018-10 | reverse complement strand
TCCAGGTAATTTCATCTTCAGAACAAGAGAATTCGAACAAATGGAATTAGAATTCTTCTGTAAGCCAGGTACTGAATTAGATTGGTTTAAATATTGGAGAAAATTCTGTTGGGATTTCTTAGTATCAATTGGTGTTGATGAAAAGAAATTAAGATATAGAGATCATGATAAAGAAGAATTATCATTCTACTCTAATGCAACAACAGATATCGAATTTGATTTCCCATGGGGCTTCGGAGAGCTTTGGGGTATTGCATCTAGAACAAATTATGACCTAAATGCTCACCAAACTCATTCAGGTGCTAACATGGAATATTTAGACCCAGATGATAATACTAAATATTTACCATATGTTGTTGAACCATCTGTAGGTGTTGAAAGAATGTTATTAACAGTTTTATTCAGTGCATACGATGTTGAAGAAACAAAGAAGGAAGACGGAAGAGTTGATACAAGAGTTGTATTAAGACTTCATCCAGCTCTAGCACCATACAAGGTTGCAGTATTACCATTAATTAAGAAAAATCATGCTGATAAAGCTAATGAAATCTTCGATATGCTATCTGATAAGTTCTCAGCAGTATATGATGAAACAGCTAATATCGGTAAGAGATATAGAAGACAAGATGCAATTGGTACTCCATTTACAATCTGTGTTGATGATGAAACAGTTAATAACAACACTGTAACAATCAGAGATAGAGATACAATGGAACAAATCACATTACCAGTTGATGAGGTTGCATCTTATATTGAATCAAAATTAAAATTCTAATTGATATAGGAGGGGATTTTCTTGGCTTCACAAGATGATTACAAGCAATTAATAGATGCTACTGATATAGTCAGCCTAGTATCAAGCTATGGTATTAAGCTTGAAAAGCAAGGAAAGAACTATAAAGGTTTATGTCCCTTCCATCATGAGGACACCCCATCATTTATAGTTTCACCTGATAAGAAGCTAGCACATTGCTTCGGATGTGGTGGAGGTGGAGATCCAATTAAGTTTATAATGCAAAAAGAAAACATTCCCTTTCCAGAAGCCTTAAGAAGACTTGCTGATTTCAATGGAATGGAAATAAAAACCAATTATAAGCCTAAAGAAGATCCTAACAAAAAATATTATGACATAATGAATATGGCAATTAGCTTCTATAAGGCCAATTATGAAAAGACAACAAGTGGTAAAGAAGCTAGACAATATCTTTTAGATAGAGGACTTAATGATGAAATAATAAATGATTTCAATATTGGTCTATCACCTAAAAGTTCTGATTCATTATTTAAGCTATTAAAGGATTCTGGATTCTTAGAATTAGATATATTCGATGTTGGACTAATTAATATTGACGAAAAATCATCTCATGATTTCTTCGTTAATAGAATAATGTTTCCAATCTATAACGAAAATGGAAATCCAATTGGATTTTCAGCAAGAATGTTTAATTCAACTGATCCAAATCAGCCTAAATATGTAAATTCAAGAGAAACTATTTTATATCATAAGGGAAATGTATTATTTAATATTCAAAAGGCAAAAGGAGAAATACTTAAAAAGAAAAGAGTAATTCTTCACGAAGGCCAAATGGATGTTATAGCATCTTATAGATCTGGTTTACAGGAAGCAATATGTACAATGGGTACAGCTTTATCACTAGATCAAGCAAGATTATTATTAAAATATACTAACAACGCAATAATCTGTTATGACGGAGACAATGCTGGTATTAAGGCTTCTAAGAAAGCAATTAAGATATTTGAACAGGCTGGCTTCAATGTTAGATTAGTATTATTGCCTGATGGTATGGACCCTGATGAATATGTAAAGAAGTATGGTGAAAAAGCATATCTAGATTATTTTGAATCACATGTCATAGATTCATTAGAATATTTATATCTCACTACACTTAAAAATAAGAATTTAGACGATAACATCGTTTTTAAAGAAGTATGTGAGGAAATATATGATTTATTATTAAATGTTAATAATCAGGCTATAAAAGAAGCTTATTTGAAAAGATTATCTGATGATACCAAGACAACACTTGAGGCCATTAGAATGGATTATGATAATTTTAGAATGTCTAAGGCATCATCAGCAAATACACCTTTATATTCAGATGATTATTACATTGAGGAAGTACCTGAAGAGCCTAAGCCAATCATTACTGAAACATGGAATTCAGTGGCAGAATTAAGATTGTTCTTATATGCAAAACAATCTAAAGCAAATGCTATATACATTGATGGAACATTAGGTGAATCAATATATGGCTTTAAGCCTAGAACTACAAGTTTATGGATAAAGCTAATAAATGAATATTATACTAATTTTGATAAATTCGAAGAAGCAAAATTTATCAAAATGCTAACTGATCAATCAGATATGGATTATTATATCTTAATGATGAATAAGGTTAGAGAAGATACAATCTCAGCTTATAATCAGGAAGATATGCAAAGCTGTATTGAAAAGATCAAATTAGATTATTATGATGCAAAGAATGATGATCTAAAGAGGAAAATATCTTCAAAGAATATTTCCAATGAAAAGAGCTTCGAATACGCAAATGAAGCTTTCCAAAATAGAAAAAGAAAATTAGAGCTATCAAAGAAAAGAGGTAAGTGATATGGAATTCGATGAGATTCAAAAGGAATTACTTGAATTAGGTAAGAAAAATGGTGGATTTATCTTTATCAAGGATGTAACTAAATATTACCAAGAGGATTCTGAGGAATATGAGAAAATTGAAAGTGCACTAAATAAAGAAGAAATCGACATCATGCCAGATGAGAATAACGCTAATGAGGATGATAATTCAGAGCCTAATTTAAGCGATGTTGAAGAAGTTGATATTTCAACATATGACCAATTACCTGCATCATTAAAGGTTGATGATCCAGTTAGAATGTATTTAAAGGAAATCGGTAAGATTCCTCTACTTTCAAGTGATGAAGAAACAATGTATGCTGAACAAGTAGTTGAAGGTAGAGCAGCTAGAGCTAAATTAGCTGAAATTGATGCTGACGACTTCAATACAGTAACAATTGAAGAATATGAAAAGCTACAAGATATCGTTGAGCTTGCAGATCAAGCTAAGGATAAGCTTGTTAACGCAAATTTAAGATTAGTAGTATCAATTGCTAAAAAATATTTATCAAGAGGCCTACAATTCTTAGATTTAATTCAAGAAGGTAACATGGGTCTAATTAAGGCAGTTGATAAATTCGATCATAAGAAGGGATTTAAATTCTCTACATATGCTACTTGGTGGATTAGACAAGCAATCACAAGAGCTGTTGCAGATCAAGCAAGAACAATTAGAATTCCAGTTCATATGGTTGAAACTATCAATAAGCTAGTTAGAATCCAAAGACAATTAGTTCAAGAATTTAGCCGTGAACCAACTCCAGAAGAGGTTGCTGAAAGAATGGACATCACAGTTGAGAAGGTTCAACAAATTCAAAGAATAGCTCAAGAGCCTATTTCTCTAGAATCACCAGTAGGTGAGGAAGAGGATTCATCTTTAGGAGATTTCATTTCAGATCCACATGCTCTAGATCCATATGAATATACTGCTAAGATGAAGCTAAGAGAGGAGCTAGACGAGGTTTTAGCTACTTTAACTGAGCGTGAAGAAAGAGTATTAAGATTAAGATTTGGTTTAATCGATGGTAGACAAAGAACTCTAGAAGAGGTTGGTAAAGAATTTAACGTAACACGTGAGCGCATCCGTCAAATCGAGGCAAAAGCTTTAAGAAAGCTAAAGCACCCAACTCGTTCTAAGAGATTAAAGGACTTCATGATTAAGCACTAATATGCAAAGAATAGAATTACTTGCTTCCTTATCAAGAGGAAGCAATTCTTTATTAGATTTAGGCTGTGATCATGCCTATGTATTAATTGAAGCTATAAAGAAATATGATGTTAAAAGAGGTATCGCATCAGATATATCTTCGGGGCCATTAAAAATGGCTAAAGAAAATATCATTAAATCAAATTTAGATGATAAAATTGATGTAATTCAATCTGATGGATTTACAAACATCAATTTGGATTTTGATACCTGTATTATAGCTGGCATGGGTGGTTTATTAATCAAAGACATAATCGATAAAGGATTAAATAAGCTAAACAATAAAAAATTAATATTAGAACCTAATAATAAACAATATGAATTAAGGAAATTTTTAAATCAAAATGGATTTAAAATTATTGATGAATATTCATTATTTGATCAACAAAAATATTATGAGGTTATAGTAGTAATAAAAGATAAACAAGATCTAAATGAATTTGAATTAAAATATGGTCCTTATTTATTATTAAAAAGAGAAGAGGATTTCTTAAAATATTATAAAGATAAATATAATTTTTTAAATAATATTTATAATGATATAACAGATCCAATTGAAAGAAATAATAAAAAGGAATTATTAAATGATTATAAAGCTATATTAGAGGATAATTATGGAGAAAAAATTCATTTTAAACACAACTAATTATTATAGAGAATTATATATTGATAACGAAAAAAGACCAGTAGTAGTTATTTCTCCAGGTGGAGGATATAAATATACATCTGAAAGAGAATCTCTTCCTGTTGCTAGATTTTATAACGCACATGGCTTCCATGCAGTAGTTGTAAATTATAGAGAAACAGTAGAAGAAAAATACCCAATGACTACTAAATATCTTGCTGAAGTAATGAAAATTGTTAAGAATGATAATAGATGTAAATCTATTATAGGTCTTGGATTTTCAGCTGGTGGTCACTGTATTTTAGATTTATCACTACATTATAAAGATTATGGTATTAAGCCTGATTTATTAATGTTAGGATACCCAGTAGTAACATCTGATGAAAGATATTCTCATATTGATTCATTTAAAAATTTATTAAAGGAAGATTACAATAATAAATCACTATTTGAATATGTATCATTAGAAAAACAGGTATCTCCTGAAGCACCTGATTTATTCTTATTTGGTACATTCACTGATGAATCAGTTAATGTTATGAATTCTTTATTATTGTTAGAAGCTTATAAAGCTAATAATTGTAATGCTGAATATCATGTATTTCCAATGGGAGGACATGGTTTATCTTTGGGTAATGAAGAAACTTCTGCAGGAGATCCTAAGAAAGTTTTACCATATTATTCTGATTGGGCATTATATTCAGTAAAATGGATTAAAAATAAGCTTAATATTGATTAAAAATTATTAAATGATCGTATATTTTTATATGGTCATTTTTTTATTTTATTTTTAATATATAATATTTAAAAATATGTGTTATAATTAACTACACGGAGGCAACTTGTATGGAAGGTAAAATTCATTCTTTTTTCGCAGGCGGAACAGTTGATGGTCCTGGTATAAGATATGTTATTTTCTTAAAAGGCTGTCCCCTAAGATGCTTATATTGTCATAATCCTGATACTTGGACACAGGATAATGCGATTATTAAATCAACAGATGAAATAGTTATGAACGCATTAAAATATCGTGGCTATTTTTCAAATGGTGGTGGAGTAACAGTAAGTGGTGGCGAGCCATTATTACAAATTGATTTCTTAATTGAGCTATTTAAAAAGCTTAAGGAATATAATATTCATACTGCCATAGACACATCTGGAATAATATTTGATAAGAATAATCCTGAATTATTATCTAAATTTAATGTATTAATCAAATATACAGACCTATTCTTATTAGATATAAAACATATTGATGACAATGAGCATATAAAGCTAACAGGCAAATCTAATAAAAACATATTAGAATTTGCAAAATATTTATCAGATAATAATGTACATATGTGGATTAGACATGTATTAGTTCCTAATATTACATTAAATGACAAATATTTAATTCAAACTAAAGAATTTATTGATACATTAAAAACTGTAGATAAGATTGAGGTATTACCATATCACACTATGGGAGTAGCTAAATATAAGGAGCTAAATATCCCATATAGATTAGAAGGTACAATCCCACCTACAAAAGAAGAAACAAGACATGCAAAATATTTATTAGGAGTGATTAAGGATGTGGCTTAATGATAAAAATTATTTAGAATATCTAAAAGGTATTTCTATAGTTGAAGTATCTGGAGAATCTTGTGCTAATTGCTTAACATTAATGCCAATACTTGAAAAAATTGTATCAGAGAGACCTGATTTAAAGCTATTTCATATAGAAGCAAGTGAAGATACAGTTTCATTATTAGAAAAATATGAAATAAGACAGGTACCTACAATTATGATCATGAATGATGATAAATGTTATGTTTCATGTAGAGGATTTCAACCAGAAGAAATATTAGAGCTTTGGATTGATAAAAAGGTAGAAGAGCTTAAAAATAAATAAGCTACTAATTAAGAATAATTCTTAATAAAGCGTTTACTTATATTGAAATAAAGCAGTATATAATGTATAATATCAATGAACTAAAGATAATAATCTTTAATTAATAATTTTTGGAAAGAGGTTTTTTGTAAAATGTATAAGGGTTGGGAAGGATTTGTTCCTGGTAAGTGGAGCAATGATGAAATTAATGTACGTGATTTCATTCAAAGAAATTATGTTCCATATGAGGGCGATGCAAGCTTCTTAGTAGGACCTACTGAGGCTACAAAGCAATTATGGAATACAGTTTTAGACTTAATGGCTGAAGAAAGAAAAAGAGGCGGAGTTTATGACTGTGATACTGATATTATTTCACAAGTTAATTCACATAAGCCAGGATATATTAATAAGCCATTAGAGCAAATCGTTGGTTTACAAACTGACGTTCCTCTAAAGAGAGCATTCATGCCAAATGGTGGTATTAGAATGGCTTGTCAGGCTGCAGAACAATATGGATATAAAATTAATCCACAAATTCAAGAATTCTATTTAAAATATCGTAAGACTCATAACGATGGTGTTTTTGATGCTTATACTCCAGAGATGAGAGCATGTAGATCAGCACACATCTTAACAGGTCTTCCTGATACATATGGTAGAGGTCGTATTGTAGGAGATTACAGAAGAGTTGCCCTATATGGTACTAAATACCTAATGGCAAAGAAAGAATATGATAAATCTTTAATCGATGGCGATATGACACCAGATAAGACTAGAGATAGAGAAGAAATTTCTGAACAAATTAGAGCATTACAGGCTTTAACAGATATGGCAGCATCTTATGGCTGTGATATTTCAGAGCCAGCAACTACAGCTAAAGAGGCTGTACAAGCTTTATACTTCGGATATTTAGGCGCTGTTAAGGATCAAAATGGTGCCGCAATGTCAATTGGTAGAAATTCCGCTTTCCTTGATATATATTTTGAAAGAGATTTAAAGAAGGGCTTAATCACAGAAGAGATTGCCCAAGAAATAATCGACCACTTCATTATGAAGCTAAGAATGGTTAGATTTGCTCGTATTGAATCTTATAATGAATTATTCTCAGGAGACCCAACTTGGGTTACTGAATCTATTGGTGGTATGGGTACTGATGGTAGAACATTAGTTACTAAGACTTCATTTAGAGTATTACATACACTAGATAACCTAGGACCAGCACCAGAGCCAAACCTAACAGTTTTATGGTCAAAGAGATTACCAAGAGGCTTCAAGGAATTCTGTGCTGATATTTCAATTAGAACATCATCAATTCAATATGAATCAGATGAATTAATGAGACCTGAAATGGGTGATGATTACTGTATTGCATGCTGCGTATCTTCAATGAAGCAAGGTAAGGAAATGCAATTCTTCGGAGCTAGAGCTAATCTAGCTAAGTGCTTACTATACGCTATTAACGGTGGTAAGGATGAATTAATGAAGGATAAGAAGACAGGTAAGGCTATGCAGGTTGGACCTAAATATATGCCAGTTATGGGTGATGGTCCATTAGATTACGAAGATGTTAAGGCTAAATATGAAGATATGATGGAATGGTTAGCTGGTATTTATGTAAATACATTAAACCTAATCCACTATATGCATGATAAATATTCATATGAAGCATTAGAAATGGCTTTACATGATTCTAAGGTACACAGATATTTTGCTACAGGTATTGCAGGATTATCTGTTGCAGTAGATTCACTTTCAGCAATTAAATATGCAAAGGTTACTCCAATTAGAGATGAAGAAGGTCTAGTAGTTGACTACAAGACTGAAGGTGACTTCCCTAAATATGGTAACAATGATGATAGAGTAGATGAAATAGCAGTATGGCTAGTTAAGACATTCATGAATATGATTAGAAAGCATTACACATATCGTGATTCTGAGCCAACAATGTCAATTTTAACAATTACTTCAAATGTCGTATATGGTAAAAAGACAGGTAACACACCTGATGGTAGAAGAGTTGGTGTACCTCTAGCTCCAGGTGCAAATCCAATGCATGGTAGAGACTCAAATGGAGCATTAGCTTCACTTGAATCAGTTGCAAAATTACCATATGAGCATTCAAGAGATGGTATTTCTAATACATTCTCTATTACACCAGGCTCATTAGGTAAGGATGAAGACTAATTTATAGGAGGATAAAATTATGTCACAAAAGGTAGATAATTTAGTTCAAATGCTTGATACTTATGTATCAGATGGTGGTTATCATTTAAATGTTAATGTATTCAATCGTGAAACATTATTAGATGCTCAAGCACATCCTGAAAAATATCCACAATTAACTATCCGTGTTTCAGGATATGCAGTAAATTTCATTAAATTAACAAAAGAACAACAAGACGATGTTATTAGTCGTACAATTCATGAAAACATGTAATTAGGAGATCTAAATGGCAAAGAAATTCCAAAGTTTACCTAGAATAGTTCAATTTCTATTATTATTAATCCCATTTGTTAACTGGGTTACAGAAATAATAGTACGTGTTTCAGCAATATTTGAAAGATTTAGCTTAAGAAATTTAATTGGCTTAATCCTTGGTGTATTCTTCGGATTTGCTTTTGGTTGGGTTGATTTAATTTGGTGTTTAATCTTCAAACATCTAATTTTCTGTAAAGCATAATTATAAAGGAGTAAAATGCTTAGTCATTTTACTTTTTTATTTTTATTATTTAAAAATTATGATATTATAATACTGTTTAGGGAGTTGATTATAATGAATTTATTAAATATCGAAAATTTAATTAATTATAATTTTAATAACAAAAATATTTTAGATGGTATTAATATAGAAGATGCTTTATTATTTTCTGATTACATCATTAATTACACTATAGATAATAAAATTAAAAATGAATTATTTTATTATTCAAATAATAAGTTAGAACAATATTATGATTTCAAAGAAATATCAGATTTTATTAATCTAATTAAATCAGATGATTATTTAAATGAAAGAATAATTAAAATACATCTAAATAATGACCTAGCTTATGATAATCAATTAAATGATTTTAAGCTATTAATAGCTATAATAATTATGGATTCAAATAATTATGAATTAATTGAAAATTTATTAAATTTAGAAGATGCATTAATTAATAAAATTGATTCAAAAAAGAATTATTCTAAGTTAATTTTTGAATGGATGAAGAGAAAATATAACAAAAAACCTCAAATAGAGGTCGAAAATGGCACTTTAATTCTTTCTTTAGAAGGAATCGATAAGAAATTCTCTACTCCACTAAAAACTAAAATAATCTCAATTTTAGAGGCATCTAAGAATGCATATAAATATATTGAGGATAATAATTTATTATTAAAGATGACTGATATCGTAGGTCTACCTGATCAGGATAGATGTATTAATCAGCTTCAAGAGCTATTCGCAAAGGGCTTTATTAATGAGCCTGTATATAAAATAGCTATGAAGGGCACAAATAATGGAGTAGATATCTGGAAATGTAGAATTTTAATTGATGGATATACTGAATCATTTAGTGCTGAAGATACATCTAAGAAGAACGCTAAAAGACTAGTAGCATACCAAATGCTAAAATATATTATTGATAATGAATAGGAAAGGAAAACTTTCCTATTTTTTTATTGCATATAATAATATTTGTGATATACTTTAAAGGTGTAACAGAGTAGCAAAATTGCGTAAAGTGCCATATCACGGGATGTTGGGTATGGACGAACACATTTGTGGCGGTAATTTTGCGCGTCCGCTGTAATTTTATTTTATAGCGGCTTCTGAAGAAATTGGAGGCCTTTTTATTATGGAAAAAAACAATCAAACAGAAGAATTTGAAGAATCAAATTCTATAATCCCAGAGGAGAATAAACCAAAGCCATCTTATGGCAAAAAGCTTATTCACGCATTCAAAAAGGGATGGATCATCATTTTAATGATGGCACTTATTGGCACACTTACAGGATTTGTTATTGCCAATAAAACATACCACAAAAAATATGCTGAAGAAAATTATGTAGTATTAAATTTTAAATACACTGATTCAGCTAATTTAGATGGTTTTAATTATAAAGATATAATTAGTGAAAAGAATATAGAAAGAGCTAAATCTATAACTAAAAGCTTAGAGACAGGCTCTAAAATATCCACATATCAATATGTTGAAATTGAAAGCATTAATATAACTAAAAATAATGATTATTATACAATTAAAGCTAATCCGGATTCATTTAATGTATCAAAGGATGGTACATATAATGATTCTGCCGCAAAAGGCTTTTTAAAGCATTTAACATTATTACCATTTATAACTGATGAAGAAATTAATGCTTATAATGAGGATACAGATAAAAAGGGGCATGAGGTATTTAATATCTTTGATAAGCCTTTTTATGAAGAAAAATCATTAGATTCTGATAAAAAAATTAATATAGAATATGCTAATCCTGACGCAGTTAATTTAAATAAAGAAGATAAAATTAATTATCATAGAATATGGATATTATCATTCTTTGGAGGCTTTGTATTAATTTCATTAGTATTAATAATAAGCCTTGCCACATTTATTGATGAAATAGTAGTAAGAGATTATGATAATAAAACTATTTATAGAACACCATTCCATTTATCATTCTTCAAGAATTCTTTAAAGACATTTAAGGATGTTAAATCACTTGTAATAATGTCATTATTATTAGCAGCAGTAATGGTGTGCAAATTCATCCCAATACCATCAGGCTTTGGTGAATTAGGTATCGGATTTGGATTCTTATTTTTAGGTACTGCATGTATGTTATTTGGTCCTGCCCCAGCATTAGTTATCGGTATGCTAAGTGATATTATTGGATATCTAATTAAACCAGATGGAATGTTCTTTATTGGATATACACTTCAATCAATGGTAGCATGTTTTGCATATGCAATATGTTTACATAAAACATATGTAACATTTACAAGATGCTTTATCGCAAGAGTAATAGTAAATTTATTATGTAATGTAATAATTGGTGGTATTTCTTGGGGAATTATTTCTAAATTTAATGTAGATCAAACTATAACATATATGATTACTACATCACTTCCTAAAAATCTAGTTTATTTATTGCCACAATCACTTGCATTATTTGTAGTACTAAAGGCAATTTTAAGACCAGTTGCCGCATTCAATTTAACTGAAGAAAAAATTGCTAAAACAGTTTCCTTATTTTAAAATAATTTATTTTAAATATATTGTAATATATTAATAAAAAATGTATAATTTATAGTGTCATAAAGATGGTATGAGAGGCAAGCTCTGTGATTACCAAGCAACCTATTAAATTAGGTGCTAAAGCTTGATTGATGGCGTTATAGAGATTAATATGCCATCCTAACGGATGGCTTTTATTTTGAAGGAGGGAGATTAAATGATTGCTAAAGTAATAGTAGATATTAAGACTAAGCAAGTAAATAGAACATTTGATTATTTAATTCCTTCCTATTTAAATGATATTATCCAAATAGGTACTAGAGTAAAGGTTCCATTTGGAAAGCTTATTAGAACAGGCTATGTTATTGAAATCAATGAATCAACTGAAAGTAAAAAAGCATTAAAAGAAATCATTGATACAATAGATGTAAAAAGATTATTAAATGAAGAATTTATTAATATAGCTAAATATATAGCTGAAAATAATTTTACATTCTACGCTACAGCCCTAGATCAAATGATACCTACAGCTCTAAAGGTTAAATACCAAAAGGTAGTTAAGGTTAAAGATAAATCTTTATTATCTGATGAGCTTAAAGAAATATTTAAAAATAGATCTGAGTTAATTATTGATAATCAACCAGAAGAAAAAAGAAAAATCATTTATCAAAATATAGATAATAATAATTTAGTATTAGATACTAAAATCTCTAAAAAGAAAAATGAAAAATATGAAGAATTTGTTCATTTTAATGAAATAGAGGTATCTCTAAATTCTCCTAAACAAAGAAATTTATATAATTATTTATCTGAATTAAGTGAAGATATTTCTCTAGATTTATTAATATCAGATTCTGGCTATTCTAAGAATATTATTAAAGCATTAGAAGCTACTGGATGTATAGAAATATACAAAAAAGAAATAATAGAAGAAAAAGAAGAATATGTTACTGATAATAAGAAAATAAATCTAAATAAAAAGCAATTAGAAATTATTAATGAAATAGATATGGATAATTATAAAACATATTTATTGCACGGTGTTACAGGCTCTGGTAAGACATTAGTATACATGGATTTAATATCTAAATGTATCCAAAATAACAAAGGTGCAATTATGTTAGTACCTGAAATATCTTTAACACCTCAAATTACAATGCTATTTAAAAATAGATTTGGTAATTCAATTGCTATCTTACATTCAAGATTATCTATTTCTGAAAAATATAATGAATGGAAAAAGATTATTAATAATGAGGTAAAGATTGTAGTAGGAGCTAGATCTGCAATATTTGCCCCTATTAATAATTTAGGAATAATTATAATAGATGAATGTCATGAAACATCATATAAGCAAATGAATAATCCAAAATATGATACTAAAGAGATTGCAACACTTCGTGCTAAAAGCTTTAATTGCCCATTATTATTAGGTTCTGCAACTCCTGATGTATGTGATTATTTTTATGCAATAAATAATGAATATAAATTATTAGAGCTTCCTGAAAGAGCTAATGGTAAAAAGCTTGATGAATCAATTATTGTTGATATGACTGCTGAGCTTAAAAAAGGAAATAGAACAATATTTTCTGATGTATTAAAACAAGAAATAATTAATACATATAATAAGCATGAACAATCTATTCTATTTTTAAATAGAAGAGGATATTCTTCATTTGTAATGTGTAGGAATTGTGGTGAAGCAATTAAATGTCCTCATTGTGATGCTTCACTTACATATCATAAAAAATCTAATTTATTATCATGTCATTATTGTGGATTTAAAATGTCAAATCCATCTACATGCCCACATTGTGGAAGTGATAAGATAAGATTTGTTGGTAATGGTACTGAAAAGATATTAGAAGAAGTAAATAAAATATTACCTGAGGCTAAAGCCTTAAGAATAGATTTAGATACTATTAATAAAATATCTGATTATGAAAATGCATATCATGAATTTAAAAACCATGAGGCTGATATTTTAATCGGAACTCAAATGATAACTAAAGGTCTAGATTTTGATGATGTAACACTTGTTGGTGTAATTAATGCCGATATCGCACTTCAATATCCATCATTTGATGCATCTATGGTTGCCTTCAATCTAATTGAGCAGGTATCAGGCCGTGCAGGTAGAGCTAAAAAGAATGGTAAAATTATCATTCAAACATATAGTCCTAATAACTTTGTTATTAAAGCTGCTTCAAAACATGATTATTTATCATTTTATAATTATGAAATAGAAAGAAGAAAGCTTCAATGCTTACCTCCTTTCTCTACCTTAATTGAATTAATGATAGAATCAAAGGATTGTAATCTAGCTTTTGAAGAAGCAAAAAAGATTACAGGCAAACTTAAGAATGTGGCAATAGATAAAAATAATGTCTTAGGTCCTGCTGAAGCACCATTATTTAAGAAAAATGATATATTTAGATTTGTTATAACTGTTTTAGCTGATAGCGACAAGCTATTAGAAGAAATAAATAATATATATCCAATATATCAAAATGATAAAAATATAACTGTTAATATCACTAGATATTAGAGGAGGTTAAAATGAAAATAATATTTTTAGGAACTCCAGAATTTGCAATACCTGTTCTAGATAGCTTAAAGAATAATTATGAAATAGCTTTAGTTATTTCTCAGCCTAATAGAATGAAGAAAAAGAATCAAATAATAGAAACACCTGTTGCAAAATATGCTAGAGAAAATAATCTAGCATTAATCCAACCAGAAAATATTAAAGATTCAATTGATGAAATATTATCATATAATGCTGATATTTTAATTACAGCAGCATATGGACAATATATTCCATCAAAGCTATTAAACGCATTTAAATATAAATTAAATGTTCATGGTTCACTTTTACCAAAACATAGAGGTGGTGCACCTATTCAAAGATCTTTAATTGAAGGTGATGAATATACTGGTGTAACTATTATGGAAATGGCTAAAAAGCTAGATGGCGGAAAAATATATTCTAAACAGGTATATAAAATTGAAAATGATGATAATTCAACAACATTATTCCAAAAATTATCAGTTATTGGAGCAAAGCTTTTAATTGATACATTACCTGATATTTTATCAGATAAGAATTTAGGTGAAGAACAAAATGAAGCAGAAGCTACATATTCACCAAATATATCAAAAGAAGAAGAAAAAATTAATCTAAATAATAACGCTAGAGATATTATTAATCAAATAAGAGGCTTATCTTATGAGCCAGGAGCTTATATTGATTGTAATGGCATAAAGCTTAAAGTATATAAAGCAGAAATCTCTAATATTAGAGCTAATACAAAGCCAGGAACTGTAATTAATGTTAAAAAGGGAATATCTATTATGACTAAGGATATGCCTATTAATTTATTAGAGGTTCAAATGCCTGGCAAGAATATTATTAGCGCAAAGGATTTCTCAAATGGTCAAAAAATTTTTACTGAGGGTATGATAATATCTAGTGAAAATAAGTAGTTAATATGATAAAATCATATTTAGTGAGGTGATATTTTGTCTTTTTTAGATTCAATAAAGAATAAATTAAAAATTAAAATTAAAAATAACACCTTCTTTAGCAAGCAATTTGGATTTGAATCAGGTATTGATATCACCAGTGATAGTCAGGTATTGTTTAGAAAAAATACTGTTATTAAAAACATTATTTTCTTATCCAATATCTTCTATACTATAGTATTCTTTTTAATTGCGTTAGGAGATAAATCAGACTGGTCAACTTGGGTATTAACTGCATTATTATTCCCAATTACATTCATAGTCAACAGTACCCTAAAAAAGCTAATTAAAAAGGGACCTGATGATAATATGAGCCAGCTTATAGCTATGTATGTTGCGTGCTTTTATATGTTCTTATCAGCTATTATCGTTTATATAAAGCTATATTATAAATACGATACGAATGTATATTTTAAAGAAGCAGGATATTGCTTGATTTATTATTCATTAGCTATTTGTTCATTCTATCAGGATAAGAAATTATTAAAAAATATTTTCTTATGGCTATTTATTATTGTTACAATATTACATTTAATTATTACTTATAATATTTTTGAAACAATTAATTCATATGATTCAATGTGGGAATTCATTAGTGCATATGTGACCTCGAATGTATTTAAAGATATTATATTAAGAACCATTCTTTTAGGATTGTTTATGCTAGTTTTATATATTTATGTATCAATGGCTGCATACATGCAAGAAGAAAGAAAAAAGGAATTAATGAAAAGACGTGAGGTACAAGAAGATTTTACAAATGTTGTTACTAAAATCTTTGATGTTACGTTAGCAACTAATAATATGTCTGATGAAGAAAAGAAGAATTTAATGACTATAGCAACTATGTCTAAAAAGCTAGCATCATTATTATCATTAGACATTAAAAAATGTGATGAGATATATAATATATCAAAAATTCATATTGATAATAAATTGAATTTCAATCAATCTCCTGATTTATCAGAAGATGAGAAGTTCGAATCACTTAGACAACAAACTGAATTAGGATCTTTAATGATATCAAGATATCAGCTATCTAGAAAGTGCGAAGATATTGTTCGTGCCGCACTTGAAGGCTCAGATTCTGATTCATTTAAGGAAGATATAAGAAAGATACAAAACAATACTGAATCAGAAATTATATTAATTTGTGAATTATATGTAACTATGAGAAGTGTTAAATCATATAAGAGACCATATAATCATCAAAAGGCAATTCAATTTATGGAAAACCAATGTAAGGTATATTTCGATTCAATGTTATTTGAAAGATTTATTAGATTTGCTTCAGACTTTGAGGCAATCTATGATGAGGTATAATTATGGATTATAAATATAAAACAAGTGGAACTTGTTCAAGCCTTATTAATTTCTCATTAGATGAGAATAATAAGGTTCATAACGTAAGCTTTGTAGGTGGCTGTAATGGCAATCTAAAGGCTATATCTAAGCTAGTTGAGGGTATGGATGCAAGTAAAGTTGTTGAAATACTTGAGGGTAATACCTGTGGCTTTAAGAAAACAAGCTGTGGAGATCAGCTAGCAAAAGCATTAAAGGAAAGGATTTAAAGATATGAGAAGATTTTTTACATCAGAATCAGTAACTGAAGGACATCCTGATAAGATTGCAGATCAAATCAGTGATGCAATATTAGATGACATTTTAAAGCATGACCCAAATGGTAGAGTTGCGTGCGAAACAATTTGTACAACTGGTATGGTAATGGTTTTTGGTGAGGTTACAACTACTCATTATGTTGACCTACAAAAGATTGTTAGAGATACAGTAAAAGAAATTGGATATGTTAGAGGAAAATATGGATTTGATGCTGACAATTTAGCTGTATTATCTGCCATAGATCCACAATCACCAGATATCGCAATGGGTGTTGATGAATCTAAAAACCATGAACAAGGTGCAGGTGACCAAGGTATTATGTTTGGTTATGCCTGTGATGAAACAAAAGAATACATGCCACTTGCGATAACTTTAGCTCATAAGCTTGCCAAAAGATTAACTGAGGTTAGAAAGAATGGTACACTAGATTATTTAAGACCAGATGGAAAAACTCAGGTAACAGTTGAATATAATGATGACAATACAATTAAAAGAATTGATACAATTTTAATTTCAACACAGCATTCACCAAAAGTGAGCATGGAAAAGCTTGCTGCTGATATCAAAAAAGAAGTTGTTGAAGCAGTTGTGCCAAAGGAATTAATTGATTCTGAAACTAAATTCTTATTTAACCCTACAGGAAGATTTGTTATAGGTGGACCTGCAGGAGATTCAGGCTTAACAGGAAGAAAAATTATTGTAGATACATATGGTGGAGCTGCTTGCCATGGCGGTGGAGCATTCTCTGGAAAAGATCCATCAAAAGTAGATAGATCAGCATCATATATGGCAAGATATATAGCTAAAAATATCGTTGCTGCAGGATTATGTAAAAAATGCCAAATCCAATTATCATATGCTATTGGTGTAGCTAAGCCAACAAGTGTATTAGTAGATACATTTGGTACTGCAAAGGTATCTGAAGAAAAAATTCAGGATAAGGTATTAGAATTATTTAACTTAACACCAAAAGGAATTATTACTACCCTAGATTTAAAGAGACCTATCTATAAACAAACAGCTGCCTATGGACATTTTGGAAGAGACGATTTAGACCTTCCATGGGAAAAATTAGATAAGGTAGAAGCATTAAAAGAACTTTTAAAATAAAAGGAGTATGCGATGGTTAGATATGCAACCATGAATGATTTAGAACAAATCATTGACATGCTTTTCCAATGTAAATTAGAAATGCATAAAAGAAAATTAAATATGTGGGATGCAAATTATCCAACCAGACAAACTATCATTGATGATATTAGTTCAAATCAATCTATTGTGTTTGATTATGAAGGAAAGGTAGTTGCATTTCTAGCTTATTACCCAATGAAGACAGACAAATATGAAAAATATTATAAAAATCATGAAAATTATTGTTTAGTTCAAAGAGTAATGGTTCATCCTGATTATAGAAGAATGGGCTTTGCTCAACAGATTTTAGGCTTCGTTGAAACATTGGGCTTTAAGAGCATTAGATTATTAACAAGAAATACAAATACATATTCAGTAAATCTATACAACAAATTAGGCTATAATGTCGTTAAAGAGGACGTTTTAGACACTGTTGTAATGCAAAGCTGTGAAAAAATTTTAAAAAATTAAGGGTAAATTCTAAAATTTGCCCTTTTTTTAGTAATTATTATAGTGGAGGGCACTATAATGAGATGTGTAATTTGTAATGATTTATTTTATATTAAAAGAAAAATTTTAAAGCTATTTGATACCGAAAAGGAATATGTTTGTAACAAATGTTATAAAAGATATCCAATCATTCTAAGGTATGAAGCAATCCAATTAGAGAAATATAATTGTGTTGTTTTAGCAATGTTTAAAAAGCCTGAAAGAATAGAATATAATGGCTTCATAAAAGAATATTCAAAAATATTTATAGCTAATATGCATAGAAAAGGATTTAAAGCATTATTCTTTAATCATGTTAAATTAGATGATAGCACCTTAGAGGTTTTTGATGCATATTCAAAACTCCTTAGAAGCAATATTATAATTTTATGCTTCAGCATTATCGATTAATAATAATATTCATTATTAATTGAAAAATTACTTAAATGTTGCTATAATAAAGTTAGAGGTGATCTATATGAGAATTGAAATCGTTGGAAAGAATGGATTCACTCCATCTGACGCAAACAAGGAGTACGCAACTAAGAAGCTACAAAAGCTTGAAAAGATGTTGCCAGACTTTGATACTGTTTCTGCACGAGTTGTTTGTAAGGTATACAAGTCTTTCCACAAAGTTGAGGTTACTATTCCTTCAAAAAACATTATATTAAGAGCTGAGGTTTCTGATAATGATATCTATGCAGCAATCGATGGTGCAATTGATAAGCTAATGACTCAGGTTAGAAGATATAATGATAAGACAAGAGATAAACTTGGTAAAAAATCAATTAAATACGCTTCTGAAGAAACAGGAGATGTTAAAGAAAGTAAAGTTTCAAGAGAAAAGCATGTTGATCTAATCCCTATGACAAGAGAGGAAGCATTAGATCAAATGGAATTATTAGGACATGATTTCTTCATTTACCTAGATAAAGAAACTAAGAAAACTAACGTTATCTATCTACGTGAAGATGGAGATTATGCAGTTATTGAAACTGAATCTAAATAATTAAATAATAAACTTGGTGCCATTTACGAATGGCACCTTTTTGTATTAGATTTATTGACAAAAAACAAAATTATTGTTATATAAATAATTGATATGTTTATTTTAAAAATTATTATAAAGGGGGATTAAAATGAAAAGAAATAAATTTATAGTTCTAATAATAATATCTATATTCAGCATATTATTATTTTCATGTGGTTCTCCTAAAACAAAGAGTTTATTAGATTTAAAAGATTATAAAAATTTAAATATGAATAAAATTGTACGTGTTGATGTTGAATGGGATGTAAATGAAAGTGAACCAATTGAATTTTCAATCAACAATGAAATAGATATTAAACATATTGTTAAGCAATTATCTAGAAAAGATGAATTTAAAACAGATAACAGAAACTTTGATTCAGGTCATAGTAGATTATATTTGATTGATGATTCTGATAATAAAACAATAGTTAGTTTAATATGTGTATATGATAGAGGTGTACCATATTATTATACGAATACGGATTTATATTCTTTTATTCGTAATTATGGTATAAAACTCGGTTTATTATCATAGTTATATTTTGGTGTCGTTTTTAGATGACACCTTTTTTGTAATATATTTATATATTACTTGAAAAAAATATTATTTTATTGTATGATTAAAATTGAGTTTGAAGAAAGGATTATACTGTATTTATACAGTAGTAATTTACTATGGGTTTAAAGAAATTATTTGATTCAGGTAGAAAAGAAGAAAAGCGCTGTGAAAAAATAGCGAAGAAAATCTTAGAGCTTGATGAATCAATGCAAAAATTAACAGATGATGAATTAAAGGCTAAAACACCATATTTTAAAGAATTAATTAAAAATGGTAAATCTTTAGATGATATCCTAGTTGAAGCTTATGCAGTTGCTAGAGAAGCAGCTTACCGTGTTACTGGTATGAAGGCATATTTTGTTCAGCTAGTTGGTGCTATAGCAATTCATGGTGGTAATATCGCTGAGATGAAAACTGGTGAAGGTAAAACTTTAACAGGAGTATTCCCTGCTTATTTAAATGCTTTAACTGGTGATGGTGTTCATATCGTTACAGTTAACGAATACTTAGCAGGACGTGAAACTGAGGGTCAAATCGGTGATATTTATAGATTTTTAGGATTAACAGTTGGTCTTAACCTAAGAGAGCTAGATAGAGAACAAAAGAAACAAGTATATTCTTGTGATATCGTTTATTCTACAAACTCTGAATTAGGATTTGACTACTTAAGAGATAATATGGTTCCTGATGTTAATGGTATTACTCAGGTTAAAGGATTAAATTATGCAATTATCGATGAGGTTGACTCAATCTTAATTGATGATGCAAGAACACCATTAATTATTTCTGGTCCAACAAAGGATGATAACGGCTTATATGAAAGAGCTGATAGATTTGTTAAATCATTAAATGAAGATGATTATACAATTGATGTTGAATCTAGAACTATCGTATTAACACCAGATGGAGTTAATAAGGCTGAAAGATATTTCAAGGTTGATAACCTATATGATATTGAGCATGTAACATTAGTTCATAGAATCAACAATGCCTTAAAGGCTGTATACATTTTCGCTTCTGGTAAAGAATATGTAGTAGTTGACGGCGAAGTATTAATTGTTGACCAATCTACAGGACGTATCCTTAAGGGTCGTCAATTCTCTGAAGGCTTACACCAAGCACTAGAAGCTAAAGAAAATGTTGAAATTAAAAAGGAAACAATTACAGTTGCTACTATAACATACCAAAATTACTTTAGAATGTATAAAAAGTTATCAGGTATGACAGGTACAGCAAAGACTGAAGAGGAAGAATTTAGAGATATCTATAACATGTATGTTGTAGAAGTTCCTACAAATAGACCAGTAATTAGAGACGATATGCCAGATTTATTATTCTTAACTAAAGATTATAAATTCCAAGCATTAGTTGAAGATATTAAAGAGCGTCATGAAAAGGGACAACCTATTCTAGTTGGTACTGCCAATGTAGAAACATCAGAATTATTACATGGCATGCTAGAAAAGGTTGGCTTAAAGCATGAAGTATTAAATGCTAAAAACCATGAAAGAGAAGCTGAAATAGTTTCACATGCTGGTGAGCTTGGAGCTATTACAATTTCTACAAACATGGCAGGACGTGGTACCGATATTAAGCTAGGACCTGGTGTTAAAGAATTAGGAGGTCTTGCCGTACTTGGTACTGAAAGATTTGAATCAAGACGTATTGATAACCAGCTAAGAGGTAGATCTGGTCGTCAAGGAGACCCTGGTTATTCAAGATTCTTCTTATCAACTGAAGATGATCTAATGGTAAGATTCGGTGGAGATTCATTCAAGAACCGTCTAGCATCAATTATTAGAATGATGAACGATGATGATGAATCTAAGCCTATTGAAAGCAAGATGCTTGCTAAAATGGTTACTATGGCTCAAACTAAGATTGAGGGTATTAACTATGACTCAAGAAAGAATGTCTTAAAATATGATGATGTTATCCGTCGTCAAAGAGAAACATTCTATGCTCAACGTCAAGAAGTTATTAAAGCTGAGCACTTAGATGAGGTTATTGATAAGATCTTCAAGATTGCAGTTGAAAACAAGGTTGAAGAATTCATGGATAATCCTGAAAAGTTCGATGATGAGAAGCTTACAAAGCTATTTAATGAAAGATTAATTGGTGAGAATGTAATTGACCTTAATAAGGTAAAAGAATACGATGATGACCAAGATATTATTAATTATATTTATGGTGAAGCATCTAAGCTATTCAAGGATAGAATGGAAAAGCTAAAAGAAGATATGAAATCAGTTGTACCTGATGAAGTATTAGCTGAAAATCCAAACTTCATTGAAGAAAATGAAATGATGTTCATCAAGAGAATTATCCTTCCAATTCTAGATAAGAACTGGAGAGAACATATCGATGATATGGATGGCTTCAGACAAGGTATTTATCTACAAAGCTATGCTCAAACAAACCCATTAGAGCTATATCAAAGAGAAGGCTATAAGAAGTTTGAAAAGCTAAATAAGAAGATGAATGAAGAAATCTTTATTACAGCTATGCATGCAAGAGTAAGAGTACAACGTCAACAAGAACCACCTAAGGACGAGACAAAGAATCTTAATACAAACCAAGATCTATCTACAGTTAGACAACAAGGTCCTGTTAACAACCAAAACAACCCATTTGCTAATGTTGGACCTAACCAACCATGTCCATGTGGATCAGGTAAAAAATTCAAATTCTGTCACGGAATCAAACGATAAAAGAAGTAGAAGAAGAGAGAACGAAAAAAGTTCTCTTTTTTTTATTTTTTCTATTGCATTTATTTTAAAATAAGTTTATAATGAAAATAACAAGAAGTAATAAAATATTTTACAAAATGTGATTTATATGAAAAAGCTAATGAAGTACATCAAAGAGAATTACTCAGAAGGTGAGCCGATTCTCACAAAGGATTTAAAAAAAATTAATATAAGCTATGACAACCTAAGACAGAAATTAAAAAAGCTTACAGATTCAAATCAGCTAAATAGAATAGATGATGGAATCTATAGCTACGGAAGTCTACCAAAGGCTGATATAGTAATTGAGAATAAATACATCAAAAGAAATAATAAGGTGTTCGGTTATTATACAAAAGAAACCTTACTAAAGCTTTTAGGATTAAATACTAATACAGATCAAATAGAAATCGTTACAAACGAATTTAGAGCAATAGTAAGAGAAATAGAGGTGGCTGGAACAAAAATCAAAATTAGGCATAGTAAAATCAAAATTAATAATGAAAATTATTATATATTACAGTTCCTAGATTTAATAAGAGATTTAGATAAGCTAAAGATCAAAAGGAACGATCTAGATAGTAAGTTAAAAATGTATATTGAAAAGTATAAAATAGATAAAAATGATATTAATAAATACATTAATTTATATCCAAATGTCACTTACAGAAATTATTACAAATATAATATCGAAAATATGCTATTTTATACCGTAAAATAATTGATAAATATAAGAAAAAATGCTATAATAAATATATAATAAATATATATTTAAATAGTGTATATTTGGAGGAATAAGATGAGCGATTTAGAATGCATTTTAGCAAATGTCGATGCAACAATGAGCATGGAAGGAATGCCATTAACTGAAGAAGATAGAATAAGAATCTTAAACTGTCTTACAGGTAAATCTACATTTGACAACGAAGTTAAAAAAATAATAGAAAATTTCTTAAAAAAATAGGTTAGATTTCATATGCAAAAATTTGAAAGCTATTATGAATGGGAAAACGACAATTATTATTGTTACCCATGTTCAAACACATTAAGAAATAAATTCAACATTACTGATGAAGAAAAGCTTAAGGATATGGAAAGACAAATCACATCAGTAAGAGCAGCCCAAATTCTAAAGGATCCTGTTAAAGGATTATTCGATGAAAATCATCTAAAGGCTATTCACAAACACTTATTCCAAGATTTATATAGCTGGGCTGGTGAATTTAGAAAGGTAAATATATCAAAGGGTAATCCATTCTGTTTATTCCAATATATACCTGATCAATTAAATAACTTATTCAAAGAATTAAAAAATGAGGCTTACCTAAGCCTATTAGATGAAAATGATTTAGCAGCAAGGCTTGCCTATTATCTTGGTGAGCTAAACGCAATCCATCCTTTTAGAGAAGGAAACGGAAGAACACAAAGAATATTTATCATGGAGCTAGCTTTAAAGAATGGCTATATCCTTGATTTATCAAATATTGAAAAAAAGGAGATGATTAGAGCTTCAGTTCAATCATTTGCATTGAACTATGGTCCTATGAAGGACATTATAAAAAAATCTTTAAGAAAGAAGTAAAATAACCCAGCAGGTCTCCCCTTCTGCTGGGTTATTTTATTTTTATATGAAGATTAACATTGATAATGCTGCAGCGATAAACGCAACACCAGTTAATATTATTCCGTTTTTCATAAAATCTAAGAAGCTATATTCAACATGATTATGCTTCAAGATTCTTAACCACATTATACCTGCAAGTGCGCCAATAGGAGTAAGCATAGCTCCTATATTTGATCCAATTATAGTGGCATACACATAAGCTATATTAGCTTCACTACCTAATATTGACCCATAAGCCAATGTCATTGGTATATTGTTCACAATATTACAGCTGAAATCAGATGAGATTAAATAAATAATAGCTTTTAGCTTTTCGTTTTCTATATTATCAATTAGTCCTCTTATATTTTCAAATATACCATATGAATCTAATGCCATGATAATAGTAAACATCGATAAGATAAATGGTATAAGACTATAAGGGATACGTCTTACTGAGCCTAATACATAAAATGAATTCTTTTTAATTAATGAATATGTAATTAGGAATATTAATAGAGACGTTGCGAAAACAAGACATATAATCCACATTTCAATATTAATATAGTTGCTGATGGCTAAAAATATAGTAGTAAGTGATAAATGGATAAGTGATACAATACATAATAACTTATTTTTTAATTTGATATCTGATACATCAAATACTGTAATTGGTTCTTTAAGCTTTTTATGAAATAGAATGAATAAAGTAATAAATGTAAATATACCAGTTAATAATCCTGGAATAATCATATGTAAGAAATAATCTAAAAAGCTAATATTAAATATTGATGATAAATAAATATTAGTAGGATTACCAATTGATAAAATCATTGAATAAGTATTAGCGGCTACGAATTCCATTACTAGATATGGAATAGGATTAATATTTCCTCTTTTAGAGAAATATAAAATAAAAGGAGTAAATGTTAATATAACGATATCGTTAGATGTAAAGATAGTAAGAATTGATACCAATACATATAATGATATAAATAGCTTAATTTGGCTTGCCTTAAACTTATTAATAAATTTATAAGCAATGTAATTAAAGAATCCTGCTTCATCAAGGGCAATCGACATTAAAGATACACAAATAAATAGAACTAAAATCTTTAATGGATTTAATGAAGAATTAGAAGTAATAATGCTAAATAATTCATCCTTATTAAATAGTGGGAAGATTAGTAGTATTAAGGCTCCAATTAAAACTGGTATATAGAATGTATCAGTCTGAAATCCTTTAATTCTTAATGATGGAAATTTTAAAATTAAAAATATCATCGATACAATCGATAATACCGAAATAATTATTACAGGAATCATAAAATCACCGCTTGATATTATACTTTAAATCATCTTTATTAACAACATAATTTTTTTGTAAGAAATCGTAAACTTTTATTTTAATAAAAGCACTATTCCTTTAATTGACAAAAGACATAATTCAATTTATAATATATAAAGAATATCGCGCATTAAAAATGCGCATATAGAAAGAGGTATAAAATGAAAAAGTTTGATATTTTAAATCAAATCTCTAAAATTGGTGTAGTTGCAGTTGTTAGAGGAAACAGTAAAGAAGAAGCAATCAAGATTGCTGACGCTTGTATTGCTGGTGGTGTTACTTGTATTGAATTAACATACACTGTACCAGGAGCTCGTGCTATTATTGAAGCATTAGTTGAAAAGTATGCTGGTAACAAGGAAGTAGTTATCGGTGCTGGTTCAGTATTAGATCCTGAAACTTGTAAGGGAGCAATCGAAGCTGGTGCTAAGTTCATTGTTGCACCTTCATTCAATGAAAATGTTGCTAAATTAGCTAACAGATACCAAATTCCTTATGTACCAGGAACTCAAACTATTAAGGAAATCGTTACAGCTATGGAATATGGTTCAGATGTAATCAAAGTATTCCCTGGTGATATCCTAGGACCTAGATTCGTTAAGGACGTTAAGGGACCACTTCCTTATGCTAACTTAATGCCATCTGGTGGTGTTGATATCGACAACATTAAAGATTGGGTTAAGGCAGGAGTTGTTGCTGTATCAGCTGGTTCAAGCTTAACTGCTGGTGCTAAGAAGGGTGACTTTGCATTAGTTACTGAAACAGCAAAGAAGTTCATTGCTGAATACAACGCTGCTAAGGCTGCAAAATAATATAAAGAAATATAGAAACCCGAGGAGGGCGTATATGGAAAAAATAATAACATTTGGTGAGATAATGATGCGTCTATCTACACCTGATTATGCAACAATTAATCAAACACATGAATTTGTTGTTAATTATGGTGGTGGAGAAGCTAACGTAGCAGTAGCATTAGCTCACATGGGACATAATACATATTTTATGTCTAAGCTTCCACCTAACCAATTAGGTGATGGCGCAATTACTCATCTATTATCTAATAATGTAAATACAAAATATGTTGTTAGAGGTTCAACTACAATTGGTATTTATTTCCTTGAAACAGGATTTGGTGGTAGACCATCAAAGGTTATTTATAACAGAAAGCACTCTGCTATAACAAGAATTCAAGAAGATGAATTCAATTGGGAAGAAATCTTTAAGAATGCAACATGGTTCCATTTATCTGGAATCACATTAGCCCTTGGCGAGAGAGTAAGAAAAGTTGCTCTTAAAGCTGTTATGGAGGCTAAGAAATACAACGTTCCTGTAAGCTTTGATTTTAACTATAGATCAAGACTTTGGACTGTTGAAGAAGCAAGACCAGTATATAAGCAATTTATGGAATATGTAGATATAGTATTTGCAAGCTTCTACGATGCTAATACAATTCTTGAAATTCCACTAAGTGATGATTTTACTGGAACTACATTATCAGAAAAAAGAAGAGATGTATTCCCTAAGATGATTAGAAAGTATAATCTACATTATATTTTCGGTACAGATCGTGTTGTTTATACAGCAACTGATAACTCTTTAGCTGGATATTATTTCAAGCTACAAGATGATAAGCTATCTTGGGAATTAACAGAACCTATCCGTTTTAATATTTATGATAGAATCGGTGGCGGTGACGCCTTCGCTTCAGGAGTAATTCATGGTTTATTAAAGAACTATAATGATCCTGCATATGCTGTTAGATATGGTCTTTCTACATCAGTATTAAAGCATACAATTTATGGTGATGCATCAACATTCTCATGTGATGATATCGAAACATTTATGGCTGCAAATGGAACAGCTGAAGTAGTAAGATAATAAGGAGAATTATAATAAAATGATAGTTGGAAAATTAGTAGATCTATACCGTTATAAGGGTATAGCAAAGAATATCGATACTGCAATTGATTGGATGCTATCTTTAGGTATTGAAGGAATGCTTGCACTACCTAAAGGTAAAACAGTAGTTGATGGTACAAATGTATATGTAAATAGAGATACATATGTAGCTAGACCACTTGAAGAATGCTTCTTCGAAAATCATGAAAATTATATTGATATTCAAGTAGTATTAAAGGGTAAAGAAGTAATTGGTTATACACATATTACAAACCCTGATTTAAAGGTAACTACACCTTATAACCCAGATAAGGATGTTACAAAATATAATTATGATCCAAAGGGTGCTGTATTCTTCACATTAGAGGAAGGATTCGCTTTAGTATATACTGAGGATGCTCACCTTGCTAAATGCAAGGCAGATGACAACATTACTGAAAAGTTAGTTGTTAAAATTAAAATTGAAAAATAATAAAAAACAAGGAGAAAATAATGAAAAATTTAAAGTTTAATTCAAAAAAAGTAGTAACAATGGGCGAAATTATGCTTCGTCTTTCTACACCAGCTAATACTCGTTTCGTTCAAGCTAACCAATTCGACATCATCTTCGGTGGTGGAGAAGCTAACGTTGCAGTATCATGTGCTAACTATGGTTTAGATGCTTATTTCGTATCTAAATTACCTGACAATCCAATCGGACAAGCAGCTATCAACTCTTTAAGAAGATATGGTGTTGATACTAAGTATGTTGCACGTGGTGGAGATAGAGTAGGTATTTACTATTCTGAAACTGGTGCTTCAATGAGAGCATCTGTAGTAGTTTATGACCGTGCTCATTCAGCTATAGCAGAAGCTAAGCCTGAAGATTTCGATTTCGATGCAATCATGAAGGATGCAGGTTGGTTCCACTGGTCTGGAATTACTCCAGCTATTTCTGATGCTTCAGCTAAGTGCTTAGAGCAAGCTTTAATCGCTGCTAAGAAATATGGTGTAGTTGTTTCTTGTGACTTAAACTTCAGAAAGAAATTATGGACTTCTGAAAAGGCAATTTCTGTTATGAAGCCTTTAATGAAGTATGTTGACGTATGTATCGGTAACGAAGAAGATGCTGAATTATGCTTAGGCTTCAAACCAGATGCAAACGTTGAAGCTGGTGAAACTGG
>JAEEGL015873976.1_pt1 | contig 28681 bp, 13 predicted proteins | sample 9134231 | NCBI WGS metagenome assembly JAEEGL01 (sample SAMN16246548, study PRJNA631951) | gut metagenome | biome: gut microbiome; feature: rumen; material: fiber-attached | host: Bos | place: Iran: Karaj | collected 2018-10 | reverse complement strand
GCTCATCGCCCACACGCAGAAGCGGCAGAGCGAAGGGGTGGTGCTGAAGAACGATATCACACGCTACGAACTGCAGATGGAAAGTTTGAAACTCGGACGAACTCAGGTGCAAAGCCAAACGAAGATTATCAATCATCAGCTGCTGACCGCATTGGGTATCAACGAGGAAGTCACAATCCTGCCCACTGAGGCCTTTGAAAACACGGAGGGAACGGAGAGCAGCGAAGAGGCTTCTTTCTGGCAAAACGAGGCTACAATGAATGCACCCGCCCTGCAACTGTCGCAACTGGGCATTGAGATGAGCAAAGAGAAGGTGAAACTGGAGAAGAGCGCCCGTAGGCCCACCGTGGCCGTGGTGGCAGAGGAGCATCTGGACGGCCCCATCACCGTGGAGATTCCCAACCTGAACAAGAATCTGAACTACTTTTTCGTGGGTGTGGGGGTGAAATATCGGTTCGGCTCGCTCTATAAGAACAACCGAAAGGTGCGTCAGGCAGAACTTGCCACCATGACGGCTCGCGAGCAGCACACGGCCCTGACGGAGCATATCGAGAATGCCGTGCATGCAGGCTACACCGACTATCTGACGTCGTTCACAGAACTGGACACGAGCCGGAAGAGTGTGGAACTGGCACAACAGAACTACGACGTCATCAACAATCGCTATCAAAACGGACTGGCCCTGGTGACCGACATGGTGGACGCTGCCAACCAAAGATTGGATGCCCAACTCCGCCTCGTGAACAGCCGCATCAACGTCCTCTACAAATACTATAATCTGAAATTCATCACTGGAACCTTATAAATTGAAATTTAAGCAATATGGAAAAGCATAAACTTACAAGCATTATCTACAACACAGTCATCGTGGCATGCCTCATCGTCGGTGCCGCCATCGTAGTCATGCAATTCGTACACTTCGGAAACGTGGAGTACACCGACAACGCCCGTGTGAGACAGCACATCACACCGCAGAACACCCGTGTGCAGGGTTTCATACGAGAGATTCGTTTCGAGGAGTTTCAAGAAGTGAAAAAGGGCGATACGCTGGTGGTCATCGAAGATGCCGAATTCCGGTTGCGACTGGCTCAGGCCGAGGCCGACCTAGCCCGAGCCGAACAGGGTAGCAAGGCCACGGGCAGCAGCATACAGACAACGGAGGGCAATATCCACGTGACGGAGGCTGGCATCGAGGAAGCCCGTGCACAGATGGAGAATGCCCAGCGCGAGGACAAGCGCTTCGAAAAACTTTTGGCCGAGGACGCCGTAACACAACAGCAATACGACAACGTACACACGGCCTATCTCTCTGCCAAGGCCCGATACGAGCAAGTGCAGCGGTCACGTGCTGCACAAAACCTTGTGAAAGTAGAACAGCACCACCACCTTTCGGCTGCCAATGCCACCCTGGAACTGGCGCGCGCCGCCGTCGACCTGGCCCGGCTGAATCTCTCCTACTGCTACATCATCGCCACGTGCGACGGCACCCTTGGCACAAAAGACATACAGGAGGGCCAACTCGTGCAACCCGGTCAGACGATGGTGAACATCGTGGACAACAGCGAAATGTGGGTGGAGGCCAACTACAAGGAGAGCCAGTTGCCGCACATCGCCGTAGGCTCCAAGGTCAAGATGAAGGTGGATGCCGTGCCCGACGAGGAATACTCTGGCACCGTGGAACGTATCTCTGACGCCACAGGGTCGGCCTTCTCACTGCTACCCATCGACAATGCCACGGGCAACTTCGTGAAGGTAGAGCAGCGCGTGACGGTTCGTATCTCGCTCGACGGAAACGAGAAGGAAAAGTTGGAGCATCTGCATGCCGGATACAACGTGGAATGCGAGGTAAAATACTGAACGAAGAATCATTATAGTTGCGAATTACACGTATGTTACCACTTCCCCCTCCCCCACCCGCGGGCATGGGCTTCATGATGCCTATGTTCCGTCCCTGGGTGCCTAAGCGCATCCAGCCCTGGATATACGTCGTCACGGTGTTCTGCGTACAGTTCACGAGCGGCATGTACCTGGGCGCACTGGATGCCATCCGCGGCACCACAAACTTCATGATCGAAGACCTGCTGATGCTCCTCTATGCCGGACTGGCGGGCATGGCCATCTACTTCCCCCTGCTCTTTCGTATGAAGTTCCACTTCACCAACCAACAACTTCTGTGCGGAGCCGCCATTGTCATCGCCGCGTGCAACCTCATTACGATGCACTCGACGTCGATGCCCCTACTGATGGTCGTCTGCTTTATTGCCGGCATGGCCAAGATACAGGGCACCTTCGAGTGCATGTCGAACATCCAGCTATGGATAACGCCACGGCGCGACTTTGCCGTTTTCTTCCCCGTCCTACACATCGTGCTGTTGACAGCCATCGAGGGCAGCGGCTTCCTGGCCGCCTGGTTTGCCTACCACTTCACTTGGCAGATGATGCACCTCTTCACTGTGGGCACCATGTCCTTCATCCTGCTCACGCAACTCATCCTCTGCCGACCCTTCTGCCCCATGCCCCAACGCCTATCTCTGAAGGGCATTGACTTTCTCAGCGGTCTGCTAATCAGTCTGCTGATGCTCATCGTCAGTTACATTCTCATCTATGGCGACTATCGTATGTGGATGGACAATCGCAACTTACGACTGCTCGTTGGTGTGTCCATTTTTCTGCTTGGAATCGTACTCCATCGTCTGGCCAACGTCAGCAATCCCTATGTATCGCTGCGACTGTTCAGCTATCGCAACGTGTTGCCCATACTGGTCGTGACCGCCCTCGGCGAAATCCTATTGGGCTGTGAGCACACGCTAGAGGAAATTCTCTATGCTGAAGTCCACGGACTGGAGGAACTGACGAAAGAGGAACTTATGATATGGGCACTGCCGGGTGTGTACATCGGCGTTGCCATCGACCTTCTGTGGCTGAAGGTGATGAAGTGGAAAGTCTGGAAACTGTTCGGTATCGGATTCGGTTGCATTCTTGGGTATGCCGTACTCATGTACTTCACCATCGACATGCAGGTGAACATCGAGCAATACCGCGCAGCCATCATACTACGCGGCTGTGCCTACGCCATTCTGGCAGCCACGCTCATGTGGTCGCTCGACGAGTCTGTCCACGACCTGGAACACTTCTTCATGGGCCTGTTCATCTTCAACATCTTCCACATGTATCTGGCCGGAGCTGCTGGCTATGCCGTCTATACGAAACTATTCATGCACTTTCTGAACAACGACATGGCGCGCTACGGAAGCCAATTGACGCTTACGCACCTCGACATGGGGCACTTCAATTTCGGTACGTTCATGGAGCAGCACTACCTCCACTCTATGATGGCCGTTGCGCTGAAGCAAGTCTACGGCGTGGTCGTCTGGGTCAGCGGATTCTCGATGCTCGCCTTCTTCCTGCTAGACATTCCCGCCGTGCGCACCAACACCCGGAAGTTGCCTTACTGGCCTGTCTTCGGAATCGAAATGTTGGCAAAAATCCGCCCACTCTATATGCGGAGCTGGAGAATTTTTACTAATTTTGCAAAATGACATATGAAATAACACCACGCACACTACACTTTCGCGAACCAGCCGGCACAAGTAGGGGCACGTATACAGAACGCAGGGTCTGGTTTGTCACGCTGAGCGAAGCGGGGCAAAAGGGCACTGGAGAATGTGCCCCTCTGCCCCGTCTTTCGTGCGACGACCTCCCCAACTACGAGGAGGTACTGCAAGGATTCTGCATGCAGGTGTGCGAGAAGGGTGAAATCGACAGAGAAGCACTACGTCCCTATCCCAGCATACTGTTCGGTTTGGAATGTGCCATGCGCATGCTTCGGCAAGGCAGTCGTGTCCTCTACGACACCCCTTTCACCCGAGGCGAAACGGGGATGCCCATCAACGGACTGATATGGATGGGGACGAGCGAGGCAATGCAGCGTAGGCTGAGAGAAAAGGCGAAGGCTGGTTTCCACTGCATCAAGGTAAAAATCGGTGCCATCAGTTGGGAAGATGAAATGAACTTGCTACGGCAATGCCGTCATTTGCAACCCGCAGGGGATACACTTCGCGTGGATGCCAACGGTGCCTTTTCACCCGAAGAGGCTCCCCAACGGCTGAAGGAACTGTCCCAGTTAGGCATTCACAGCATAGAGCAACCCATCCGTGCCGGACAATGGGAGGCTATGGCACATCTTTGTGCCACTTCCCCTCTGCCCATCGCCCTGGATGAGGAACTCATCGGGGTCAACGACATGAAAGAGAAAATCCGCCTGCTCGACACCGTCCGTCCGCAGTTCATCATTCTGAAGCCCAGCCTGCACGGAGGTCTTTCTGGGTGCGACGAATGGGTGCGATTAGCAGAAGCGCGTGGTATCGGATGGTGGGCTACATCGGCGCTGGAGAGCAACATAGGACTGAGCGCCATTGCCCAGTGGGTATCGCAATATCCCCACACCCTTGCACAGGGCTTGGGCACAGGTTTACTCTACACGGACAACACTGAGGCCGAGACCAAAGTCATACGCGATGAAATCTTTTTCAAAGTTCCTAAGGACCTTAAGGATTCTAAAGACCAAAAAGATTTCAAGGACTATAAAGGAACTCCCGAACTTGAGCGTTTCCTTGCTCGCTGGCGAGATAGCGACAGCACTATGACCGTACAAACAAGCGGCTCGACCGGGCGTCCTAAGCTAATAAAGATAGAAAATGAACGTATGCGCGCGTCGGCACGCATGACATGCGACTTCCTGGGACTAAGCGCTGGACAGTCGGCTCTACTATGCATGTCGCTCGACTACATTGCCGGGCAGATGATGGTGGTACGTGCAATCGAGCGAAACCTAAGGCTCATTGCCACGCCCCCAAGTGGCCACCCTCTGAGAGAAGTCAGCGAGCCCATCGACTTTGCGGCCATGGTACCCATGCAGGTATGGAACTCCTTGCAAGAGCCAAAGGAAAGGGAACGACTCAAGCGAATCGGCCACCTCATCATCGGTGGCGGAGCCATCAGTGCAGAGTTGGAACAGGCACTGCGCCACTTCCCCAACGCCGTTTGGAGCACCTACGGCATGACCGAGACTCTCTCACACATTGCCCTCAGACGTCTCTCTGGTCCTACGGCCAGTCTGTGGTACACTCCCCTGCCTGGCATCCATCTGTCGCAGGATTCCACGACGCAGGGCCTCATTATTGACGCCCCAGCACTCACTCCCCAAAGACTCGTCACGCATGATATCGTGGAATTTGCCCCAGACGGACGCTTCCGCATACTGGGGCGCACGGACAACACAATATCCTCGGGCGGTGTAAAAATTCAATTGGAGGAAGTGGAAAGTCTGTTACGTCACCATTTGGGCGACACCGTTCAAGCAACCTATCGTCCTGATGAGAAATTCGGACAAGCCCTGGTGCTACTTACGACACGCCCAATCGATAAGGGACAATTGCGTTTCATACTGTTTGAGCATCCTTACTGGATGCCCCAGCGAGTGATACTTACACCCACCCTGCCCCTGACCGAGACAGGCAAACCCGACCGGGCCACGGCACGGAAAATGGCTGAGAAAGGGTAACTACTTGACATATTGTCACGAAAAGCGACATTCTGCCCCATTCAAGGTGGTTTGTCGCTTTATTTGTGTCCTTACGAGTAAACAAATAAAAGAAAGGAGACTATACTATGAACTTGAACAAATTTACCATCAAAGCGCAAGAGGCTGTACAAGAAGCTGTGAAGCGTGTGCAAATGCAAGGGCAACAGAATATTGAGCCCGAGCACTTGTTGGCAGGTGTGCTGAAGGTTGGCGAACAAGTGACACAGTTCGTGTTCCGAAAGCTTGGAGTCAACCCCACCCTCGTTCAGCAAGCCACAGATGCACAGATAGGAAGTCTGCCTCGAGTTTCAGGAGGCGAACCCTACTTGAGTCGCGAGGCAAGCGAGGTATTAACAAGTGCTGAGGAGTTAGCACAAAAGGGAGGCGATGAGTTCGTTAGCATCGAGCATTTGCTCCAAGCAATTCTAACCACGAAGAGCCAAGCGTCAAAAATACTTAAGGATGCTGGCGTGACTGAGAAAGAACTCACAGCAGCCATACAAGAGCTGAGAGGTGGACAACGCGTAACTTCACAATCAAGTGAAGATACGTACCAAAGTCTATCCAAATATGCCAAGAATCTTGTCGATGAAGCCCGCGCTGGACGACTTGACCCAGTTATTGGTCGTGATGAAGAAATTCGTCGCGTACTGCAAATCTTGTCAAGACGTACTAAGAACAACCCCATTCTGATTGGTGAACCTGGTACGGGTAAGACAGCCATCGTAGAGGGTCTGGCACACAGAATCCTCCGAGGTGATGTACCAGAGAATCTACGAGACAAACAACTTTACTCACTTGACATGGGTGCACTGATAGCTGGTGCTAAGTACAAGGGCGAGTTTGAGGAGCGATTGAAGTCCGTAGTGAACGAGGTTACAAAGAGCGAAGGAAACATCATCCTCTTTATCGATGAGATACATACACTCGTAGGAGCCGGTAAAGGCGAAGGAGCCATGGATGCAGCCAATATACTTAAGCCTGCCTTGGCACGCGGTGAACTGCGTTCTATTGGTGCAACCACACTCGATGAATACCAAAAGTACTTCGAAAAGGACAAGGCATTGGAGCGCAGATTCCAGAGTGTAATGGTAGACGAGCCAGACGTCCCCTCAAGCATCAGTATATTACGTGGCTTGAAGGAACGATATGAAAACCATCATAAGGTACGTATCCAAGACGATGCCATCATTGCAGCCGTCAGCCTCAGCCATCGTTACATAACCGACCGCTTCCTGCCCGACAAGGCTATCGACCTCATGGATGAAGCTGCAGCCAAGCTGCGTATGGAACGCGATTCTGTACCCGAGGAATTGGATGAAATCACGCGTAAGCTGAAACAATTGGAGATTGAACGCGAGGCCATCAAGCGTGAGGACGACCAACCCAAGCTTCAACAGTTGAACAAAGAAATTGCCGAATTGCAGGAACAAGAAACACAGTTCCGCAGCAAGTGGCAGGGCGAAAAAGAATTGCTGAACAAGATACAGCAGAACAAGCAACAGATAGAGCAACTGAAGTTCGAAGCCGAACGTGCTGAACGTTCTGGCGACTATGCTCGCGTGGCTGAAATCCGCTATGGGAAACTCCAACAACTGGAGCAGGAAATCGAGCATATCAAAGAACAACTCAAGCAAGCCCAAGGTGGAGAGGCTATGGTAAAAGAGGAAGTAACAGCAGATGACATTGCCGACGTTGTAAGCCGTTGGACAGGCATTCCCGTCTCGAAGATGATGCAAAGCGAGCGTGACAAGTTGCTCCACCTCGAGGAGGAACTGCACAAACGAGTTATTGGTCAAGATGAAGCAATACGCGCCGTCTCAGATGCCGTTCGCCGCAGTCGTGCAGGGCTACAAGACCCAAAGCGCCCCATCGGCTCGTTCATCTTCCTCGGCACCACAGGTGTCGGCAAGACGGAACTGGCACGTGCCCTAGCAGAGTACCTATTCGACGAAGAACAGATGATGACCCGTATCGACATGTCGGAATATCAAGAGAAATTCTCCGTATCGCGACTCATCGGTGCGCCTCCTGGATACGTTGGCTACGATGAAGGAGGACAGCTTACCGAGGCTGTTAGACGGAAGCCTTACAGCGTGGTATTGTTTGATGAGATTGAAAAAGCTCATCCCGATGTATTCAACACCCTACTCCAGGTACTCGACGATGGACGACTTACCGACTCTAAGGGCAGAACGGTGAACTTCAAGAACACGCTCATCATCATGACCTCTAACCTGCGCCAAGAACAATTGCGCACGGCTATGCGTCCAGAGTTCTTGAACCGAATTGACGAAATCATCACCTTCCAGCCTCTGAAGCAAGAAGAGATCCGTCAAGTGGTTCAACTACAGCTCAACAACATTCAACGTATGCTTGACCAGCAAGAGATTCGTCTTGATGTCACACCTGCCGCCGTTGACTTCCTTGCCCGCGTGGGTTACGATCCCGACTTCGGCGCCCGTCCTGTCAAGCGTGCCATCCAACGTTTCTTGCTCAATGACCTTTCGAAAGCTCTTCTTGGCACAGGAATAGATAAGACGAAACCCATCATTGTAGAAGCAGAAGGCGAACAATTGAAGTTTCATAACTGATTCAACAGCCTTCGTACTTACATATTGAAAAAGAATCCTCCGTCTCTGAATTGAGATGGAGGATTCTTTTTATCTTTTAGTAAAGTTAACTGAAAAGATTAGTGCGCTGCGGTAGGATCATTTAGGATGTTCACCAAGGTTGTGATATCAGACAAAGATACCGTGCCACTACCATCCACATCCGGATTAACGACCCCATCAGGGTTCTTGCCCAAAAGATATTGAACAAGCAATTGCAAGTCGGTGAGGGTTACTCCATCCTGACCGTCCACATCACCTGGCACAACGCTGGGAGCTTCTTCTACAGAAATCAAGGCCAACTCTGGTGCACCTCTATAGGGAATTACAATGCCCGTAGCCACATATAGTTTACTGGTGTCATAGGCTGGTTCGTCTATGCCAAACTTGTTGTAGCAAAGCAAGCCATCGATGTATGTAGCTGTCGTGGATGTTTCATCTACAGTATAAGGACCTGTCACCTTTACCAACTGACATACATTATCCTCCAAAGTTACGGCAGAGCCAGAAACCTCAACGGGAGTGGGTGTACCATCTGTGACAGTCAGTTCACCTACAGGCTCAAACGAAGTTATCTCAGGAGTAGCATTATTATAGACTTCATATTTCACTATAGCTGTACCGTTAAGTATCTGCCCAGCCGTATAATTTAGGCCTAGGTTATACATATCTAATGCACCTGTGGCATCGCCAACGTACATATCTTTATTATTTACATAGAAGACTTGCACATTGTTGAGGGTAAGAATAATGTCTTCTGTCTTACTCTCGAATGTCTTTAACTCAGCGATGTTGGCAGCCTTGCGGAAGGTCAGCGTTACGCTAGCTATTGCAGAGTTTTCCCCATCCTTATAAGCAATTGCCTTAATGGTTGTGGTTTCGAAGACGGGAATGGAATCAGTATAGAGTGTACTTTGATCAGTGGGGTCAGTACCATCTGTTGTATAATAGATGGAAGCACCTTCCGTTGCACACCTTATCTCCACCTTTTGTTGGCTGGTATATAAGCCTTCAGTAACACTAAAGGCAGGAGGAAGAACAGACGAGGCTACTTCATAGGTAACGGTAATCTTCTTTACGTTCTGACTTCCACCTTCTGGAGAATAAGTAAAGACAACTTCCTGAGCGTTACCCGTCCAGTTTCCTTCAGCATAAGTTCCGACGTTTGCCGTAAAGCCCCTTGCACCAGTAATACTAACACCCGTTATTGCATAGCCAGCTGGGACAGACAGCGTCAAAGTAGACTGTGGGTCAGCCGAATAGAAACGTAAGGTACCGTCATTGTCCCACCAACGATACTTTCCATCTGTTACTAATGTCACATTACCTGCAACCCATGTTATAGCCTCTTCTATATATTCCGAACTATTAGAAGTCGTTGTCAAGCCAGAACCATAATCTAAGGCTTTCAACGTAAAGTCAAAGATACCATCTTCAACATCTATCACATTCACGACAAAGGTTTGGCTACCCGCTTCATAGGTAACATCATCTATAATCTGTTGATCCCAACTTGCCGTAATGGTTGCAGTTCCAGCGGCTACACCTGTAACAATACCATTTGCATCAACTGTTGCAACCGACGTATCGTCTGAAGAATAACTTGCCACAAGACCCTCCGCATCTGAAGAAATTATAGCATCTGCTCCTTTTGCAATTGTATTAGATGATATCGTGAGTGTTGCTACTGAGGTCGAACTCTCGACGTCATACGTTACAGTTATCTTCGTATAGAAAGGATTACTTGAAGCACGAGCAATAGTTAATTCCTGGGCTTTTCCTGTCCAGGTCGCTCCCGTCCCGTTTCCTGAGATGCTTCCACTAGAAACAGTTACAGACGTCATGTTTTGTGTACCTTGGAAAACAACTTGGGTAATCTCGTAACCATCGGGAGCAGCAAGAATAATGGAAGCATTAGAATACACGCGGAAAGTATTATTATTGCTATACCAAGCTGTATTTCCTGTCCCATCAGTTGTAAGAGTGATGTTTCCTGCAGTAAATATTGTACCCGAAGGAATGTTTGTGCCATCATTCGCAACACTACTACCATAGTCATAGCCAAGCGTAAAATCAAACACACCATCTTCGACTTCTATAACAGTTATTGTATAGGAATCGCTATACGTAGTGCCACTAACCGTCACAGAAGCCGTAATCGTGGCCGTTCCTTCAGCTATGGCCTCGACTAAACCAGTACTAGCATCCACTTCCGCAACACTGCTGTCGCTTGACGAATAAGTAATGATTGACCCTGCTGCATTCTCGAGATCTGCTGTTTGCAAATATTGTTCACCGACTGCAATAACCTTTGAACCAGTAGGGAACGAAATAGACGGTATTGTTACGACAACACGCTTGTAGAAGTAAGCCATAGTGCCTGTTGTGCTAGCATAGGAACGTAGGCCGCTCGTCCCATTGATGCGTAGGTGACGATCTGTCGTTTGCTTATTGGCTACCGCATAATTGGTTTCTGCCACCTTCGTCGTACCAATAATAATATCAGTATTCGTACCCGTAGTGTCAGCCATAGAGAATGTATTGGTTGTTGGTATTTGCAGGTAGTAAGTCTTACCATTAATGTTTGCTGAAGCAGTAAACGAACTGCCGTCAGAAGCTTTAGTTAACGTGTAATAGATAGGAGTTTGCGCCGTAGGCAAAGCACACAATCCCCAGCTACTTGTTCCACTATAATGGAAGCCTTTGTCTTCGACTCCAAGCACATACTCCGCTGATTCATCAATAGAAGCTATAGATGTGAGCAACTCATAATTATCTGCCCACGCAGTTGTTCCAAGCAGCATGCAAAGCATGAGGAACAAGGATTTTAAATAAAGTTTGTTAAGCATAATATTAAATTTAAGTTTGTTATTTTGCGGACAAAGTTAAAAAAAAGAGGGCGAAATAGCAAGCAAAAAATTGCTTTTTATTTCGCCCTCTCTAGAGGATTATGCGAAATGGCTTACTTGACTGCCTTCACGATGTAAGTAAAATCGCGGTCCTGCCACTGCATCTGATGTTCGTTGCGCGGCCAAGCGCCCCAGCTTGTGACACAAGCGAGGCCAAACTGGCGAGCCTGCAACTGGATGACACTGAACTTGCGAGGTGTGAGGTCGCCGCTATGACTCTGATGTGCATCCTTGCGTGGGCCATCGTCGAGGTCTGCGGGCAAGTATGGGAGTGCCGAAGCCTCCATAGGTCCGGTAGCTAGGAACTGCAGGCCCTTGCCTGAAGCATCCAGCATCTGCCAGTAACGAATGTCAGTCTTGTTACCACTCTCCTGTGGGCGAACATAGCCCCAATACTGGTCAGCCACCTTCTGGGAGTAAAGTCCAAGTTTCTGGGAATGGTTGCGGTCGATATAGTTCTCGTGAGGGCCACGACCCATGAACTTAATGTTTTCGTACTGACTGGGCATTACCCACTGCATGCCAAAGCGGAACATCTGAGGCTTTTGCTCGGCTTGTTCGTTCACGTCGAGGTGTTCCTTGACGATGAGTTCGCCTTTGACGTCGAGCGTGTAGGCTATTGTCAACTTAGCGTCAATGCGTTCCAACTTGTAGTGGCTAGTGATGGTGCGAGCAGCATCATTGCCAGAGAGGGTGATACGCTCCAGTTTGCGGTCGGCATTCTTCCAAGCACGGAAGTGGTTTTGCAGGTTTGCTCCGTAGTCATTGTCGGTAGGTGCACGCCAGAAGTTCGGTGTAACAGCATATCCGTCCTCCAACATGGGCTTGCCATCTACGTCGAGATAGTCGAGGTTGCCCGTGTGGCGGTTGATGGTGATGGCCATTCCACCAGCCGTAAGTGTGTAACATGCGAGCATGCTGTCAACTTCGACACGCTCCAAAGCTACGCCTTTCTTGTCGCGTTGGGGCTGTGCCTGAGCAAGCACCTTCTCGGCACTGGGGAATTGATAGCCCTGCAATACGAACTGCTCGCGGGCAACCACAGTACCATAATCCAGTAATCCTTCGGGCTGATCGAGGCAGAATTCGATGTTCAGCAATACTTCCTTGCCTGGGTTGGCCTTGAGGATTTGCTCCACAGGCTGACGCAAGGGCGACACATCGAACGACTTGGTTTCCTGAGGCTTTACGTTAAAGTCACCATAGTTCTCAATAACGGTTTGTTCCTTGCCATCGATTACCAACGACACACTCACAAGCACGTTTGAAAGGTCCTTAAAGAAGTTTTCGTTGTAAACATCCACAGTTCCGCGCTTGAGGTCAAGGTTCTTCACCCAGATGTTTTGCTGGATGTACTGTACCTCGTAGGCGTGAGGATTGAACGAACGATCGGGGGCGATGACACCATTGCAGTTGAAGTTGTGGTCAGTGGCAGGATAGCGGCCTTCGTCGCCACCATACATCCATATCTGCTTGCCCGTTACTTTCGACTTGCCACGAATGCCCTGATCAACGAAGTCCCAAATGAATCCGCCCTGATACTTAGGATACTTGCGGATGAGGTCCCAATACTCCTTGAAGCCGCCCATCGAGTTTCCCATCGCATGAGCATATTCGCACTGAATGAGGGGCCTTGGATTGTTGCCCTGACTATACTTTTCGCAGCCGTCGTAGCCATAATACATGGGGCAGAAGATATCGGTCTTTCCGTTCTGACCGGCCTGCTCATACTGACAGGGGCGCGTGGGGTCGAGTTCCTTCACACGCTCGTAGGCAGCCACAAAGTTATCGCCGTAACCGCTTTCATTACCCAAGCTCCAGAAGATAATGGAAGGATGGTTCTTTTGAATTCTTACATTGTCCTCGTTGCGCTCAACGATAGTTTTCTTGTAAAGCGGGTCTTGCGCCAGTCGGCGGTCGCCGTAGCCCATTCCGTGACTCTCGAAGTTTGCTTCGGCAACAACGTAAAGTCCATACTCATCGCAAAGGTCGTACCAGCGTGGATCATCGGGATAGTGGCAAGTGCGCACACCGTTCATGTTCAGTTGCTTCATTATCTTGATGTCCTGCTTCATGCGCTCTACGGACACAACATAACCATAGTCGGGATCCAACTCATGGCGGTCAGCACCCTTGAAAAGTACTGCTTTTCCGTTGACCAAGAGTTGTCCGTTCTTGATTTCCACCTTGCGGAAGCCCACCTTCTGCGGGATGGTTTCCAATACGTTACCAGCCTTGTCCTTGAGGGTAACGTAGAGGGTGTAGAGATAAGGTATTTCTGCGCTCCAAAGATTAGGATTCTTCACCTCGATGCCAATGAACTGGTGCTCGGTGTTCATGATTCCTGCTGTGGGCGACTGATATACTTTGGCCCCATAGCGGTCGGAGAGGCGATACTGAATCTGGTAGCCCTTGCCGCCAGGCACATCAATGTCTATCTGCAACTTGCCGTGCGTGTAGTTGTCCGTGAGGTCGGGCACGAGCTTGATGTCGGCGATGCGGACTTTCGGACGCGCGTACATATATACTTCACGTGCAATACCTGTGAAGCGCCAGAAATCTTGGTCCTCGCCGTAAGAGCCGTCGCACCAGCGCATAACCTGCATGGCCACAAGGTTTTCCTCGCCTGGGCGCAAGTATTTAGTGACGTTGAATTCGGCCTCAATCTTCGAGTCTTCTGAGTAGCCGACCTCCTGACCATTGACCCAAAGGCGAAGGTTCGAGGTGGCAGAGCCAACATGGATGAAGATGTCCTGACCCTTCCAATCGGCAGGAACGCGGAATGAACGGCGATACGAGCCTGTGTAGTTGTTCTTCTCCTCAACAAATCCTGGCTTGTTCTCAAACTGTGTGCACCAAGCATAGCCAGCATTCTTGTAGATACGGTCGCCGTGTCCGTTCAACTCAAAGAGACCGGGCACGGGAAAGAGTTCCCATGCGGAATCGTCGTAACCTACAGCCTCGAAGCCCTTGGGAGCGTCGTAGTGGTGGGTCACGAACTTGAACTTCCACTTTCCTTCCATCGACAGGTAGCGAGCGCTCTTCTGTTTGTCGCCCTTTTGTGCCAGTTCCTCTGTCTCATAGGCAAAAAAGGAAGCACGGGCAACCTCAGTGCCCACACGGTTCACATTTGCATCAAGCCAATACGGCTTTTGCTGCCCTTTTGGCGCAGCCATAGCGGAAACCGCCGCAAAGGCAGCGGCCGCAAATAAAAGACATTTCTTCATAGATATCTGTATGTTAGATTGTTTTCGCTTTGCAAATATACAAATTATATTCTACTCTCGCAAGCCTTTTGCCATAATTAACATACGCTTTCCCCACAAGCCACCTTGCTTCGCTCGATAACATAGTAATGTGTGCCCAAGAGGCATAGTATTGCGAGGCACGAAAGAATAGTATTGTGTGGTATCAAAGAATAGTATTGCGTGACCCTATGAAATAGTATTGTGTCAGGCAGAAGAAAGTATTGTTTCGCGCGAAAGATAAATAAATCACACAGAGAGGCACGTAATGTCGAAAAGATTTTGTAACTTTACCCCGATAAACACAAAACAATGAAAAAATTACAACCCTTATTGATTCCCCTGCTACTGCTGCTGGCCCTCATCACGATGGGCTGGCTGTTGTTGAACAGGGAAAGCGAAGTGCTCTTCCGCGCGCAGGAACTCTCCCTTTGGCTTCCCACGCGCTATTTCTACGAAACATCCATCATTTACCCAGGTGGCACACTCACTTGGGCAGCTGCCTACCTGACGCAGTTCTTCTTCCACCCTTGGGTGGGCGTCCTGCTCTTGGTGCTTTTCTGGGCAGCCATCATGGTGCTCACTTGCCGCCTTATGCGCCTGAAGGGCGTGTGGCAGGCACTTAGCCTGCTCGTGCCGATGGCCCTGCTGGCATGCATCGTGCAGATGGGCTACTGGCTTTACTACATGAAGTTGCAAGGGCACCTTTGGGTGCCCACACTTGGCGTTTTCCTCGCCTTGCTGCTGGCTATGCCCATGCTCCGAATCACCAATCGTTGGGGGCGCCTCGCTTGGATTGCATTGGTGGGCATATTGGGCTATCCCCTCATGGGCGCTTGGAGTTTCCTGGCATTGGGACTCATGCTTCTGCCCTCGCTCTCCCGTCCTTGGAAGGAGAATCTCTGGGAGGTGGGACTTGCCCTTCTCTTGATTGCCGTTGTGCCCTTCATTATGGTGCAACAATTCTATGGGCAAGTGGAGATGAAGAACGCCCACCTTGCGGCAATGCCATCGTTTCAGTATGGCGAAAACAGTTTCCAAGAATATCGCTGGGCTTACATTGCTTTGCCCATAGCCTTCATTCTTTGCGCCCTACCCCACTGTTTCAACCGCAAGGAGGAAACGGTCAAGAAAGGCAAGGAAACGGAATCTTGGCCTTGGAAGCAAACCGTGCTTGTAGCCTTGCTATTGGTACTTGGTGCCTTCGGCATACATAATCGTTGGTATCGCGACACCAACTTCCATAAGGAAGTGGCTATGACCAACGCCATTCACGACTTGGATTGGGAGCGCGTGCTCCATATCATGCTCAGCCAGGAAATGGGCGAGCAGATGCCTCCAACGCGTGTGATGGTGATGATGAAAAATTTGGCCCTTTTCCGACTCGGTAGGGCTGGCGACGAAATGTTCCGCTATCCCGAAGGAGCTGAACAGCAGCACGCTCCTTGGCAAGTGAAGATAACCCAGGTGGGCGGTAAACTTCTCTACTACAACTACGGCAAGGAAGGCTTCTGCTACCGTTGGTGCATGGAGGACGGCGTAGAGTTTGGCTGGAGCATCGACGTATTGAAATACATGACGAAAACCAGTCTTCTGACCCACGACTGGGAGGTTGCACGCAAATACATCGAGATTCTCAAGTGCACACGTTACCATAAGGAGTGGGCCGAACACTTTGAGCAGTTCATCAACCACCCTGAACTGATGGCGGAAGACAAGGAGATGAAGCCCATCGTGCCTATGTCCAGTTTCTCCGACCGACTGGACGGCGACAACACCCTCGTGGAGCTTTACCTCATGAAGACCTTCTCTGCAGGCTATGGCGCCGACCCCTATTATCAGGAAATGACTGTGCTTTCGAGCCTCATCATGAAGGACATCGACCTCTTCTGGCCGCGCTTCCACCAATACATCAACATGCATCAGAAGGAAGAAGGCTTCCACGTGCCCATCCACTATCAGGAGGCAGCCTACCTCTACTCAATGTTGGAACCTAACCGACCCAGTGAGCTTTGGCCAGGAAAGACGAATGCCGAAGTGGCAGAGCATCTGCCCTTCGATGCCAGCATCAAGGAGAGTTATCGCCGATTCATGGAGTTCAACAGTCAATGCGGCTCGATGACAGAGGAACAGAAAAAGGTGGCTTTCCGTCCACAATTCGGCGACACCTTCTACTACTTCTATTTCCTTGTGCGCAACCAAAAAACCAACTAAAAGGACTCTCCCCTGCCCTCCCCATAGGGCAAACTGAAACAAAAGAAAAGGAATATCTAAATATATCGACATGAAAGCTAAGAGTTTGATACAAGTGCTGTTAGTCTTGTTTTCTGCAACACTATTTTCCGGATGCAACAAGGCACGTGTTCCTGCCTCATACGACGAGAGCCAGGAAGAGGCACGAATCTTTCCTGAGTACCACGATGTGACGGTGCCCAAGAACATTGCCCCTTTGACCTTCCACATCGATACGGAGGCTGAAGACTATGTGACGCGTTTCTCTGCTGCCAACCAAGAGTGGCTCTTTGCAGGACGTGACGTTTGTCCATCAGCCAAGCAGTGGACAAAGATGAAAGAGAACGAGCAACTCACGGTGGAAGTGTTCGTGGCTAAGACCAAAGACAAGTGGACGAAGATGAAACCCTTCCATATCTTTGTCAGCGACGACACCATCGACCCCTACATTTCCTACCGCCTCATTGCTCCATCGTACGTGACTTACGAGGACCTGACCATACAGCAACGCTGCTTGGAAAACTACGATGAGCAACTCATCTACGGCAACATGTCGAACAGCAACGAGAAGGATGGTCAGTGCATCAACTGTCATTCCTATCAGGCCTACAATCCCGAGCGACTGCAGTTCCATGTGCGTCAAGGTCACGGTGGCACGATTATCACCTACGACGGACGCATCGAGCGCATCGACATGAAGACGGGCAAGACCGTCAGCGCTGGTGTCTATCCGACTTGGCATCCTACGGAGAAGCTCATAGCATACTCCACCAACCACACAGGACAGTCGTTCCACACCAACGACAACCAGAAGGTGGAGGTGCAAGACACCTACAGCGACCTCATGCTCTACGACATTGAACGCCACGAGGTTATGCCGTTGGAACGCGACACAAACGACCTCGACTGCTTCCCCTTCTGGAGTCCCGATGGCAAGTATCTTTACTATTGCTCAGCACATTACTTGAAATACGACACAGCACAGACGACTTCGAAGGAGTTCGATATGATTCAGCACTACAAGGATATCAAGTATAGCCTCTATCGTCGCCCGTTCACACTCGGAAACAAATCGTTTGGTGAACGCGAAATGGTGTTTGATGCTGCTCTCGACTCTATGTCGGCAACCCTACCACGCATTAGTCCTGATGGACGATGGTTGCTGTTCACGATGGGCAATCACGGGGTGTTCCACATCTGGCATCGCGATGCTGACCTATATCTTCTCGACCTCCAGAAGTTCAACGTTGAGGGAGAAGCGGTACAACCTCGCCGACTGGATGAGGTAAACTCAGATAACGTGGAATCGTACCACTCGTGGTCGTCAAACGGACGATGGATTATCTTCAGCAGTCGTCGCACGGATGGCAACTTCACGCGCCCCTACATTGCTCACTTCGACGGCAAAGGTCATTTCTCCAAGCCCTTTGAGTTGCCACAGAAGAACCCGCAGTATCACCGTGAACTGATGCGTTCGTACAACATCCCCGAGTTTATGTTGGGACCTGTCACCATAAGGCCTCAGCAGTTTGCAAGCGCAGTTCGCAAGGACAGCATCAAGGCAAAATAAAAGGTTCAAAGTAATAAATAGCAATAAAAATACATAAGTTTATGAAGCGCCTTGCTTTCTTTCTCATTCTCTCATTCTCTCATTTTCTCATTGCCCTACATGCGCAGTACAACGAAGTAAAGGTATCGCGCGCGGAAAAGAATCGTGCTTTCGACTCATTCAAAACTGAGCGCGAGCAGCTCCTCAACTTTGATTGGCGCTTCCAATTGGGTAATCCCGAAGGAGCAGAAAGTAAGGAATTCAACGATAGCGAATGGCGCGTGCTCGACCTTCCCCACGACTTCCAGTTCGAACAACCTTGGGATGAGGAAGCTGGTGGCGCACGAGGTTGGAAGAATCGTTGCGAGGGTTGGTACAGAAAGACATTTACCGCCCCCGAAGAGTGGAAAGGACTGCAGGTCATGCTCGATGTGGAAGGCCTGATGTACTACGGAGACGTGTATGTCAACGGACAGAAGATAGCCTCCTCGGAATATGGTTATCTGGGCTTTGAGGTGGATATGTCGAAGGTGTTGCAATATGGAGCTGTGAACACCATCGCCATTTATGCAAACTCGGGCAAATCGGATGCGAGTCGCTGGTACACTGGAGCAGGACTCTTCAGAGACGTACACTTGCGTCTGCAAAACCCGACACACATTGGCCGACATGGTATTTATGTTGCCACCGAATGCAAGGATTCGGGCGATGCACAAGTGAAGGTGCAAGTGGACGTGTGCGGTTTCCCCCACGGAAGCGGTCAACAACCCAAGACGCAGATTCGCGCATCGATTAAGGACAAGACGGGCAATGTGCTCGGAACGTCGTTTGCCGAAGTCCCTACCCTGACGAAGCACAACCACGATGAAATCGTTCTTCCCCCCATAGCATTAGCAAACCCCACACGTTGGGACATTGACAATCCCTATCTATATAATGTGGAGGTGGAACTGTACGTCGATAGCCTGCTCGTGGACCAACAGACGGATCGCTTTGGTGTGCGCACTATCGAGTATGGTCCCGACTTTGGTTTCAAGCTGAATGGTCGCAAGGTGTTCCTCAAAGGAATGGCCAACCACCACGATATGGGTGCTTTGGGTGTTGCCTCATTCGACGATGCCATACGTCGTCAGATGCGTCAGATGAAGGCTTTTGGTTTCAATGCCTTGCGTTGTTCCCACAATCCTTATGCCCCATCCCTCACGCGCATTGCCGACGAGGAAGGTTTGCTCATTGTGGACGAACTGATAGACAAATGGTCGGACGACCAATATTGGGGCGGACGCAAACCTTTCATGCAACTGTGGCCCATGCTCATTCAGGAGTGGATCACACGCGACCGCAACTGTCCCAGCGTTGTCCTGTGGAGTTTGGGCAACGAACTTCAGATTCGTGACAACTGGAGCGGTTACCCCACCAACGACTGGGGCATCACCACGTATCGCATCTTTGACCAAATGGTGAAGCGCTACGACCCCACTCGCCCCACCACGGTAGCGATGTTCCCTGCTCGTGCTGGAGCCATACGTGAGGAGAAAGAGTTTAAGAGCTACTTTGCTCCACCCGAACTGGCTTGTGCCACAGAGGTCAGTTCGTTCAATTATCAGTGGGATTGCTACCCGAAGTATTTCGAATACAAACCCGACATGATACTCTTCCAGAGCGAGGCTGTGACCAACCAACTCACTGCCCCTTACTATGGAATGGACCGCAACCGCACGGTGGGTCTCGCTTACTGGGGTGCCATAGAATATTGGGGCGAATCGAACAAGTGGCCGAAGAAGGGTTGGAACTACAGTTTCTTCCGTCACACGCTTTGGCCCAATCCGCAAGCATGGCTCGTGAGAGGTGCTTTCATCCCCGAGGAACCGATGGTGCACATTGGTGTGATGACGGGTGGAGAAAGCGTCAATTGGAATGCCATCCAAGTGGGTCAGAAAACCTACACCGAATCGTGGAACCACGCAGAAGGCAGCAAGCAGCAGGTGGTGACCTTTACCAATGCCGACGAGGTGGAACTCATCGTCAATGGAGAATGGCGGATGGAGAACGGCAAGTGGGTGAAGATCAAGGGTGACGGAAAGAGTGGTTCGAAACCCGGCAAAGCGAAGTGGGCACTCGTTGGTGCTGAACCAAAACTCGTGAAGGGACAGAGCTTAGGCCGTCAGCAAAACGACACGACGGATGCATACAAGCGTGGTGTCATCACCTGGAAAGATGTGCCCTATGAGCAAGGAGGAAGTCTTACCGCCATCGCTTACAAGGACGGAAAGGAAGTGGCCCGTCATCGCATTGAGACAGCAAGCAAGGCTGTGCGTCTGGTCATAGAACCTGAAGAGATAATGACCGATGCTGAAGGTCAGAGGACACCTGGCATGTCGCTCTTCTATCTCAACGTCTATGCCGTAGACAAGTATGGACACATTGTTCCCACATATGACGAGCAACTGACCGTGGAGGTGGAAGGTGGTGCTTCGCTACTGGCCCTTGACAACGGAGACCACTACACCAGCGAACTCTTCCACGACATCTCGACCAAGCGCATGATGCAAGGCCGCATGCAGGTCATCTTGCGTTCGAAGCGTGAAACAGAAAAAGTGAAGGTGCGAGTTACCACGCCTTCACTTCATAGCAGCATTATTCTTTAAGTTCAGAATCTATTGACAAGCGCCGTAACGTCGGCGAGCGTCACATCTCCGTCACCGTTCACGTCGGCCTCATACATCAGGTAATCAGAGTTCTTGCCAATAATGATGTTAACCAGCGGAACGAGGTCCTGCAGATTGACATTGCCATCGTGGTTGACATCACCCGGTTGCGAACCGATGGGGTAAACGTGCAGGAAGCCGAGACCTGTGTAGGCTTGCTCGTTCACCAAACTTCTCACCACCCACAAGGTTGCTTCATCAATGTCATCGGCATTGAATGCCTTGTTGCTGATGTTCACATGGTCAAGACTCTCGGCATATATCGTGACGTTATAGAGCGGCGAACCCTTGGAACCAAGGTTGCCGTCGCTGAGCGTACCGTCCCACCCCGTGAAGGCATAGTCATAGATGTTCAGGTAGTCGTTCGTGTAGAACGTGACATTGGAGAGCGCCGACTTGTAGAAAGCACCCTGTCCGACCGATGTGATGTTGCCAGGAATGTCAATCCAATAGAGCGGGAAGTTCTCCATCGACCACGCCTCTATCCAGGAGGGATAATATGTGGTTCCGTCCACCTCGAATGACGAAAGCAGGGTCACCCCCTCGCTGGGCAGTTCGTCGCTGTTGAAACCTGCAACATAGGCGGTACCATCCTGACGATAGACATACTTGATACCCTCGTGCCAATACACGCTGTCGGGCACAACCACGCTGGTCCCATTCTCCACCTTCTGCACCACCTTGAAGTTATCGAGATAAAGGTTCACCTCGCTGCTGCTGTTCACAGCCGAAGGGAACTTGAGTCCGATGGTCAGTGTGCCAGCTTCTGTCAGTTCCGTCTCCACTGTGGTGGGGAAAGCATCGCCCCACGTGGAGGTCTTGGTCACCTTCGTCTGCGCATTGTTGGCAAAGAGGTAAAGTCCATCGTAGTCGCAATGAATGGCTGCAGAAATGGTGTATGTGCCAGCGGGAAGATTGGCCAGAGACTGCGAGAGGATGTTACCCGCAGAGAGTGCATTGCCACCAGCGTTCCAAGCAGCAAACAACACACCATCGCACAACGAGGAGTGCCACTGATCGACAGATTTGGGCCAAGGACCATCACCCCAACCTTGATCGTGGTTGATGGTCCAACCTGGGCACGAATCATACCAACCTGAAGAATTATAGGCACATTGCTCGAAGTCGAGGTTCGTAAACTGGTCGCTAATGTCCGTGATCGTGTATTCGTCGTCGCCACCAGTGTTTCCATTCAAGGCAGTGTGGTTGAAGTTCTGCAGTGTCATCAGCGCTGTCTCGCTGTTCAGTCTGTGGCTACCGCTCTGCCACGAGCACTCCCAGAAACCACGATTGTCCCAGCTGTCCATCACTCGATTCGTACCGCTGCTGCTTGCACCATTTCCGCACTCCTCTGCTTGCCAGTAATAGAGACCCGTGACGTTGGTGTACGAGTTGAGAGTCGAGGTCAGGCTGCTGAGGAAACTTGCCTGTCCTGCAGGGGAATATGCCCATGTGCTGCTGGTGTCGTACGTGGGGTTGCTGGGTGCGGTGAAGTGATAACCCGTCTCCACAATCTGAATTTCCTTGTTGGCCCAATAGTTCTGCAGGGTGGTCAGCGTGGCCGTCAACTGACTTATGTAACCATGCCACACGGGATAGTACGAGAGTCCGATGACATCATAGTCCGTAAAGCCAGCTTGCTCCATCCATGTATAGAAGTTCTTGGTTTGCGTGCTGTTGGCGGTGCGCTCGCAGTGCAAGACAATCTTGATGTTGCTTCCGTTCGTGGCAGCGCGCACACCCTGAGCAGCCGACTTCAGAATGGTTGCCGTGCGACTGATCTGCGTGCTATATTGGTTATATGAACCACTCGTGTAGAATGCATTGTTCTTGCTGCCTCCACTGGCAGAGTCCCACAGAAAACCATAGGAGATTTCATTACCCACCTGCACATAGTCGGGTTGAGCACCATAGGCCGACAGCGTGTTCAGCACCTCGGTCGTGTAGGACTTCACTTTGGCAGCTATTGTGTTGGTGGCGGTAGTTCTGGTGTAATTCCAGCTCTTCGGAATCCACTGCTGACTCACATCCGTCCACGTGTCGCTGTAGAAGATGTCGAGCAGGAAATACATGCCCGCATCCTTTACGCGCTTACCCAGTTGCTTCACATAGTCCAGGTCCTGACAAGTGGCCAGATAACTATCCTGACTGGGGTCGACCAACAAGCGGCAACGCACAGCAGTCCACCCAGCCACATCGCGCAGATAAGTGATGATTCCGTCCTCATACTTGGTGTTGATGACGTTGTTGTTGGCATCCAACCATTTGTCGCCAGCAGCTTCATAGGCAGGAACCAGCGATAGGTCTCCACCCACCACTCGCACGACATTCGACCCCACAGCTGCCCACAGATTCGCACTCATTGCCAGCAGCAGAAGGGCAATAAACAAGACTCGTCTTTTCATAGTATTTTCAGTAGTTAGTATTGTTTTCCGCTGTCAAAGGTACGAATTAGTGAGCACAATCGCAAATTTTATTTGCAGATTGTCGAGCGGGAGTACCTAAAAGCAAGGCTTAAAGGTACGAATAAATTAAAAATTAAAAAGTGAAACGCTGGAGCAATGAGGGCAGAGCTAAGGAGGAAGGAGCAGCGAGCGCTATAAAGTTTTTTACATTAACCCTATTGTTTAAGAAACATCCCTCACATCTGTCACTCTGTCACAAGATCAGCGTTTATCGGGGTTTGGCGAGTGATAGATGAGTGACAGATGTGATAGATGTTCACCAAAAAACGGGATTGACACAAAAAAAAGGTAACAAAGATAATCATGTCAGTTCCCTTTTGTGTCCATGAGAATATAGGGAAGTGTGACAGAACGCCTCCCTATTACCAGCTTTTTACCTACCCAGGTAATTCATTTACCCCGAGCTGGTAATTCCATTTTGTTATAAGGAAAATGGCTGAGAGATGCTATCTCTGAGGTGCATCTATACCGTCTTTCAGCCGATGGTTCGATAATCCGCTGCTGCTTGCGTTTTTGTGGCCCGCCACTTGGTCACATTCGGAGTACCGCTCAGTCGCATGCAAAGCATACAATTTCACAATTTTACAATTGTCACTTCGTTCTCGCTAATCGCTCGCGCCCCTTTCGGCGTTGTCCATTGTCCATTGCCCATTATCAATTGTCCATTGCCCATTACGAAAAATCCTCCCGAAATGAATCGGGGGGATTTTTTTATGCTGTGCTATTAAAGAAATTAGGGACGAATCAGTCTTTCCACTGCGCTTCGTATGCACCCGCATCGGGATGACCATCAGCCATGCGGTTGCGACCAAGACGATCGACGGGGCATCGCTTGGTGAACTCCGCATCGGCAAGTCCACGGATGGCGCTCAACGAGTCGGGAGTGAAGTCGTAGAGAAATGCGTGGGTGTCGAAGAGTGTGAAGTGGTCCTTAGACGTGATGTCGAGGGAGTCTGGCACGTCGTATTTGACGGAGAGGAATCGCTCGTGGTCGGAGGGGTTGACGGTGCGCAGGAGACTGTTTTGGAAGAGGAAGGGAGCTTCGGCAACAGTGTTGTCAGTGAAGTGTCCCATCACCACATCGTCGGCATAACCTGTGATGACACAATTATAGAAATAGGCCCCATAGAGATGACGATAGACGTCGTCCTCAAAATCACCAAGGGAGAGCGCATCACCCCGGTTGGCACTCAAGGGATAGAACTGCGCCAGGGTGCAATGGAGAAAGGTGTGCGCCCCACCACGCAGGGAGACACAATGACCGAAGGTGTTGCTGATCTGAGTGCCCGTCACTTGCGTGTAGCAATGGGTGAAGTCAAGTCCCGGTCCACCTATGTTGTGCACCACGCAATTCTCCATGACCAACAGGGGGGGAGTGGCATTGCGGTGCTCATCGTCCCAAGGCAGGATGATGTCGTTGTCGATGTCTGTGCTGTCACAAATAATGCCGTAGTCTCCGCTGTGGATGTCGCATTGCGTGAGACGGTTGTCATGACTTTCTGCAAAGAAATGGATGCCTCCCCAGCGGTTGGGAGTGTTGTCGTAGGGAAGATAGGGGAACATGCGGTCGGTGCGGTCGCCACGGAAGGTCACGGGGTGTTCGAGTGTTCCATTGGCTTGTAGGGTGCCTCGGACGAGAAGGGAAGTTCCATCGTGGAACATCAGTGTGGTCCCTTCTGCAAGGGTCAGTGTGGCACCATGTGCAACCACCAACGAATCGTAAATCACATAGGGACGAGTGGCATCGAGGGTGCGGTCCTCCGTGATGGTTTCTGCTCGCAGCACGATGACGTCCATGCCCGAAGCTGTAAGATAGACACGCTGCATGGTGCCACTCTCCAGGGTGAAGAGCAGTTGGTCTTCATAGTCGTTTATCTCATCGCTGTCCGCTACGGGCAACTTCACCTCCACGCGCACATAGATGCTGTCCTTGCGTCTGACCTCAAAGTCCTCTCCCACTCCACCATACAGATATTGCCCATCCACGTTCACACGGAAATGGGAGTTGTCGCCCCCTTGCAATTCCACACGTCGGATGCGCAGTCCCTTGTCACCCCGGTTGCGCACGACAAGTGTCTTGGTCGTAGAACCCAATCCCGTAACCAACGTGTCAAAAGCAATGGTGTCCTGCGACATTGTCAACACAGCCGACGGATTGGTCGTCCAGCTGTCGTAGTCATCACAGGAAGAGATGAGAATACATGACAACAATAAGAGGACCCACCCCAGCCCTCCCTTAAAGGGAGGGAGGAGTGTGTTCTTTATTCGGTTACAGATGTTGGATGTCATTCGTATCTTCTCCCCTCGCTACAAGAGAGGGGTTGGGGGTGAGTCGGTTAGATGTTATTCAAGATGGCCAACAAGTGGTTCCAAACCATCTGCACGGTAGGAATGAGGAGTTTCTCGTCGGGGGAATGCACGCCACGCAGGGTGGGACCAAAACTGATCATGTCGAGGTGGGGATACTTCTCGCTGAAGAGACCGCATTCGAGACCTGCATGAATGCCACGCACCACAGGTTCCTTACCAAAGAGCCCCTTGTACTGCTCCACTGCCACCTTGAGCAAATGACTGTCGGGATTGGGTTTCCATCCGGGGTATCCTTCACCCGTTTCCACATCAGCACCTGCAAGCATGAACACTGCTCCGAATGTGTCTGCCACATTCACACGAGCGCTGTAAATGCTGCTGCGCTGGCTGCTGTTGATTTCGATGGTCTTTCGCTCGGGCACCATGTGAATGCTTGCCAAGTTGGTGCTGGTCTCCACAAGAGCTATGTCCTGAGACATGGCATACACTCCATTGAACACACCCTGAACAGCAAAAATCAGATTATGACCTGTGGTACGGTCAACCACCACGTCACGATGCTCCGCAGACTGCAGCAGGAACTCGGCACTTGGTTCCGTGATACGGTATTCCTCTTGCACATCAGCGGCAAAGAGGTTCCAGTCCACACGCAATGTTTCCTTCATGCTCTCGGGTATAGCAATCGTGGCACGTGCTTCGCGTGGGATGGCATTGTGAAGTCCTCCTGCTTGTACATCGGCAATGAGAATGGGCATCTTCTTCAGTTCCTGATAGAGGAAACGGAAGAGCAATTTATTAGCATTGGCGCGCTTCTTATCGATGTCGTCACCCGAATGACCACCTGTCAGTCCCTTCACACACAGTTCCACAAAGAACTGATTGGCAGGAGTCGGTTTTTCTTCGTAATGGAAAACGGCTGTCGTGCGACAACCACCAGCACAAGAGACGAAGATTTCACCTTCGTCCTCGGAATCGAGGTTGATGAGATACTGGCCCGTCATGAAGTTGTCCTTCATGCCTTCTGCACCCGTCAATCCGGTTTCCTCATCGCGAGTGAACACACACTCCAACGGACCGTGCTTGATATCGTCAGCAGCAAGAATGGCCATCTCCATTGCAACACCAATGCCATCATCTGCACCCAACGTCGTACCCTTGGCCTTCATCCATTCACCATCCACATAGGTTTGAATGGCATCGCGCTCGAAGTCGAAGTCCACATCAGCATTCTTTTCACACACCATATCCATGTGACTCTGCAGAATGACAGTGGGACGACCCTCCATACCCTTCGTAGCGGGTTTGCTTATGATGACATTGCCCGCTTCATCACGACGAGTGGGCAGTCCAAGAGAACGTCCGTAGTCGAGCAAGAACTCTATCATCTGCTCCTCCTTCTTCGAGGGACGGGGCACCTTATTGACTTGTGCAAAGCACTCAAACACACTTGCTGGTTTCAATGTATCCATAGTATTACTCTTATTTTATTTGTTCTTAAAAGTTCCTTACCGACAGAGAGGGATGCCAGGCACCTCCTCCCCTATTTCTTATTATATAACGCGCGCGCAACACTTTTAGTATTTTCAGCTATCGGTTTTATGACAACATCGCCCACCTGGCAGCGGTCCTACGCAGTTACCAAAACCGATTATCGCGCACACTATATTCGAAACCGACCTCGGCAAGACGATGTTCCAATTCAGCACGGTCTATGTCGAGATCCTCACATAGTTCATCAAGGGAGTTGTATCGGTCGCGAAGCTTCATATTCACAGCCGAATACAATATCATAGGATCTTGTGGCAATTCGTTCATATCAACAATTTAGGAACAAAGTTAACAAAAAAATCTGTATCCACAAAAAGGGACGTGCCCAAATATGGGCAAGTCCCTTCGATTATGGATAAGGTATAAACCTTTTTACAAACGTTACTCCTCAACGGCTACCTGGGCGTCGGCTAACGGATGTTGACAATCAGCTACTTACAGGTCTAGTGTAAAGTACTGGCACCTTAAATCCGACACATTCTGCACGTTTTTACACGCTAATGAATTTTGATGTGTTGTATGAACTTTTCTTTGATTCTGTGTTTCCGGTCTTCGTATCGAACCTATCCCGTTTGGGGTTCCAATCGTCTTTTACGAGACAACCATCATAAAAACACAATCCGTCATGTATATCTGTTCCGGTCTTACCCAATGAACGATAAGTTGAATTCAGCTTTATGCTTCGCCTTTCAGATACCTTTACCTCTATCAACTTAGGCATTTTCCCATTCTTGCATGCATTTAAAATCTCATCCTTACAGTTCAGAGGACCTGCTATTATCATGTTTCCATCTTTTATCGACCGAATAAGAATGCCACCAAATTTCCCTGATTTCCCATTATATTGGCTGTCAAAGCAAATATCTATTCCGCTAAGATGATAGAACAACTCACCTCCTTTATAATCATTACGAGGATAGGTGACTTCTTGCCATTTATATTGATTTTTATCTTTCAAATATTGTTCGCTATCATAATAGTAGAATTCGATTTCTGCGAAACGGAAAGTTTTGTCACCACTTTTAATACCGTTATTATCAAATAGTTTTTGTGCAATTTCTTCACATTTCTTTTTTATGCTCTCGTAATCTGATAATCCATCAAACGGATTCTTCAATAACTCAATTATCTCTTCCATAATTCAATTTTTTTATTTATGTTGCAAATATACAAAATAATAATGGCATTGGCCCTATTTATGAGAGTAATATCTGTTATGAACAAGTGGGTTTAAGCTTGTCCACAATCTCATTTTTGATATCACCTTTCTTTAAGTCTTCATAATCTACTATGGGAATGTGTGCGCATTTTGCTAATACTTTCAGATAATTCTGATAGATTGTCCATGTTAGGCAATTCAATGCGCCACCATTCTCTTCAATGAAATCACGCATCTGAACTTGATAGATATTCTCTTCATACTCGGGGTATAGTTCCTTGCATTGGGCCAATGTTTCCGCATCTGTGACTTCATCTCCAAGTCCTGGAATTATAATGAAGTCACATGTTTGTAAGCTGT
>JAEEGL014571351.1_pt1 | contig 28682 bp, 40 predicted proteins | sample 9134231 | NCBI WGS metagenome assembly JAEEGL01 (sample SAMN16246548, study PRJNA631951) | gut metagenome | biome: gut microbiome; feature: rumen; material: fiber-attached | host: Bos | place: Iran: Karaj | collected 2018-10 | reverse complement strand
TCGTCATTTCGTTGGGCGCTTATTCCTAAAGGCCGCAAGGAAACCGAACAAAACGGCTAATGTCACTGCCACGCTTATCATGCAGCCAAGCGCGTAGGGAATAGCAAAACCTTCGGGTGCTACCAATATGTATGTAGAGCAAACCGAAGTCATGAAAAGCGCGGGTATCATAGTTATGAGGTATGGTTTGCCAGCCTTGAATAGGAATGCTGTGATAGCCCATAGTGTAAATATCGATAGCGTCTGATTGAACCAACCGAAATAGCGCCACAGCACGTCGAAGTCGATAAACATTAGCGTGCCAGCCAAAAGGAAGATGGGTATGGAAACTACCAAACGACGCCAGATGGTGTCTTGCTTGAAGTGCAAGAAGTCCGCCGTGATAAGGCGAGCCGAGCGCAATGCTGTGTCGCCCGAGGTGATTGGTGCTGCCACAACGCCCAATATTGCTAGTATGGCGCCTACGCGTCCCATCCAGTCGTTGCAGATGAAGTTTACAATGACCGCCGGATTCGACTTGCCCGTTGAAGCCATAATATCAGCCAAATTCGACGAGCTGCCGCCAGCGTAGTTGATTGCCGCAGCAGCCCAAATGAGCGCCACAAAGCCTTCGGTAATCATCGCGCCATAGAATGCTATGCGGCCGTTGCGTTCGTTCTTGAGGCAACGCGCCATCATTGGACTTTGTGTGGCGTGGAAACCACTTATTGCTCCACAAGCTATGGTTATAAATAGGAATGGGAATATCGGCAAATCTTTCGGGTGATGCGAATGGAACGCTTCGGTGATTTCGGGCATATTGCCTCCATGCATAAATATGCCTACAAACACGCCCACTGCCATTATCAACAGCGCCAAACCAAAAATTGGATAAATGCGTCCGATGAGTGCATTGATAGGCAGCAACGTAGCTAAAATATAATAGCAGAAAATAACTATGCTCCAGAACTCAGCCGTACCGAAAAATCCCCAATCTGTAGGCATCATACCAGCAAGCAATCCTGCAGGCGTGGTTACGAACACCGCACCGACCATAATCATCAGGAAGAGCGAGAAGATGCGCATAACAAGGCGAATGCCACTACCAAGTTCGTCGCCAACAATCTCGGGCAACGACGCACCATTCTTACGCAGCGAAATCATGCCCGACATATAGTCGTGCACCGAACCGGCAAAGATGCAGCCAAGCACTATCCATAAGTATGCTGCCGGACCGAAAAGTATGCCACTGATGGCGCCAAAAATCGGACCCGTGCCTGCAATGTTCAAAAACTGTATTAGGAAAACTTTCCACAACGGCATTGGTATGTAGTCAACGCCATCTTGCTTGGTGTAGGCCGGCGTTTGGCGTTTGGAGTCTACACCTAAAACGCGCTCTACGAATGCTCCATATAATACGTAGCCCAACACAAGCGCAATAATCGCAATTGTGAATGTTATCATATCGAATATTTATTGAAATTCTGCGCACAAAATTAGATAAAAATTCAATTGCGCGCTCTGTTTTTATATGTGTATGCATAAAGAAGCGGCTCACGATGATTCGCAAGCCGCAGTCGAACAATTATACTTATAAATAAACACACATAATTATCTATCGAACAATGTTCTTAGTGTCGTCTATTGGCACCGTCAACACTGGACAAACCGAGCTATTTATGAGGTTTATCAAGAACGGACGGAAGCGGTCGGAAAGGAACGCACCCGTGTTGGTGATGTCGATTGCCACCATATCGGCTTTGAGCATATTGAGCGACTCGAGGAGTTTGGGCTCAACATCTCTACCGCGCATAAGCGAAGTGCGCTCAACCTCGATGCTATGCTGCTTCAAATATTTCTCAACTTGTCTGATACTCAACTGAATGCTACGGAAGATGGCGTCCATATTGGTGCGCTGAATGCCAAGCAACGAGATGCTTGCGTTGAGCACTTTTGCCAAGCCAGCCACAACGGGCACTTTGTAGCGCGAACTCTTCTTCGAGGTCAAAATGATGGCTACGCGACGGAAATTTTGGTCGTAGACCATATCGTGGCGAATGACAAGCACTGGGCACGAAACATTGCAAAGCACGCGATACGTATTGCCACCAATCCAACTTGAGGCTATACCAGAAACGCCGTGCGAGCCCATAACCACCAACGTAGCGTTGTCGTATTTACTTTGATTGATAATCTCTTGCGACACGTTGCCTTTACGTATCACAAAATCGAAGCGACCTTTGTCAACGTAATATTCTTGTTGGTTTTCGCTCACAATTCTGTCGAGCACTTGGTTGATGTCGGCCTCTTCGCGAAGAATGGTCTGCTCATAGCCCTTAGCTACAGTGCTTTCCGGCTCAACATAAATAATACGTAAATCAGCCTTTATCTTGTTTGCTATCTCGATACCTGCTTTCAGTGCGCGCATTGATGTCGGAGAAAAATCAAGCGGCACAATTACCTTCATATTCATGGCTATATATTTTGTGTTTCGGTTACTATTTTTGCACCATTGAATTTCAAAATTATGAAAATATGTTAACAGACCATACATCTCTAAAACATTTATTTATCGAGACCTATGGCTGTCAGATGAATATTGCCGACTCTGAACTCATTGCGGCCATTCTCGGCACTGTAGGATATGAACTAACCGACGACCTCAACGCCGCCGATGCTGTGGTGGTAAACACGTGTTCCATCCGCGACAATGCTGAGCAGCGCGTGAAAGGCAGATTGTCGGAACTTTGCGGAATTCGCAAGCACCGCAAGATAATTATTGGCATTATGGGTTGCATGGCGCAGCGCATTGGCGACGAACTCCTAAATATGGGCGCCGACATAGTTGCTGGTCCAGACTCATATCGCGACCTGCCGCACCTTTTTGCCGAAGCCGAACTTGGGCACAAATCCATCTCGGCAACACTCTCTACCACCGAGACTTATGCCGATCTTCGCCCCGTGCGACTGCCATCGTCGGTGTTTACAGCATTTGTATCTATTATGCGCGGCTGCAACAACTTCTGCTCCTATTGCATTGTGCCATACACCCGCGGACGCGAGCGCAGCCGTGCCGTGTCGTCTATCATCGACGAGATAGCTACGTACCAAAAAGAGGGACGCCACGAGATTACGCTCATCGGACAGAATGTCAATTCTTATAATTATAAAGACGAGCAAGGCAACGCAACCACTTTCGCCATGCTGCTTGCCGAAGTGGCAACGCAGTTCCCCGATTTGCGCATACGCTTCACCACGTCGCATCCGAAGGATATGACCGACGACATTCTTGAGACTATTGCCAAGTATCCTAACGTATGCAACCACATCCACTTGCCACTACAGTCGGGCAGTTCGCGCATACTTAAACTGATGAATCGTCATTATAATATTGACGATTATATGTCGCGCATTGAGCACATTCGCCGTATAATTCCCGACTGCGGCATAACTACCGACGTATTCTGTGGTTTCTCGTCCGAAACAGAGGAAGACCACAAAGAGACGCTGCGCATCATGGAAGAGGTTGGCTACGATTCGGCGTTTATGTTCCAATATTCCGAACGCCCAGGCACGTATGCCGCCAAACATCTCCCCGACGATGTGCCAGCCGACGTGAAAAACCGCCGCTTGCAAGAGATTATTGCTTTGCAAAACCGCCTTTCGCTCGAGTCGAACAATCGCGACGTAAATAAGGTTTTCGATGTGATGATAGAAGGTCGTGCACGCCGCTCGGCTCAGCAAGTCATTGGCCGCACGCAACAAAACAAAGCCGTTGTCCTTGACGCAGCTCCCGACCTAAAGGTTGGCTCTATAGTTAAGGTAAAAATTACCTCGGCATCGCAGGCCACACTGTTTGGCGAAAGAGTCTAACTAATTGTATTGCGAGCGAACATCGAGCACTGATTTGTGGATTTCAAATCCGCCTAACAAACGACATTGTATTATTATAGAGACGTGGCGCGCCACGTCTCTACATGTAACGTACACCCAACACTATCGCTCTGCGCAAAGGTGTTGCTCGCACAGATTACACTGATTATGCTTATTGATAGTATTTGGCGGAGTGGGTTCATTGGTTATTTGATGCTGAGGAGTCTGCTGCCGAATGTGGTGAGGATACTTATATGCTCATTCTATTTCTGTTACATAATAAAACCATATTAATTTCACTTCTTCGGAATAAATATTCACACCATATGTTTCATTCACAAAAGACTCGACTCTTTTGATATATTGTTTTTGATTATTGTTGCCATTTCTTTTTATAAAATCAACAACTGATATATCATCATTAGATATTATGTTAGTCATATCGTCCGCATTATTTGTTGACATATAGTACACATATATGTTTTGAATATTCTCATTATATAATTTTTGAAAAAGCGGGTTTTCACTAAATATATGACGTAGCCAGTAGACTAAAAAGTATTTCGAACTATAACACACATAATTATGTCTATCATAATAATATATATCCTTCCTATACTCTTCTATTAACATAGAAAGTACAGCGTTATCATTTCTTCGAGATAAACAATCTATGTAATAAATCTTTTCTGAGAAATCGCTCGATGCCATAAATTTAGTAATCAAATAATCTATCGTTGTGGTATCCCCCAACATTGCATTTACCCACAACGGATATTGGGGATTTGGCAGTAAAGTATCTGTTGATAGTGCCAGAAATAAAGGATATCTCTGCCATGGGATTTTATAATAACGTGCATATTTTTTTATCAAATCTCTATTACCATAGTCCAATAAATAAGTCTCACACTTATTTGCTAATTGTTGTTTATTTGAATCTGCCATAAACGACAATACTTGACAATATACACTGCTATCAGATATATAGACACTTTGTGTACGATCGAGGTCCTTCTTTATGATATTCCAAATATGTTCATCCTCCTTCTTGTATTGCGCAGAAACATTACCAATAAAGGAGCAATAAATTAATATTAATATCAGACTTTTTTTCATACTATAACTAACGTTTAATTTTATCCCACGTTGGGCGTAGGATGAACCAACCGTCCGAGCTATCAGCTTATCAAGCTCCAGTTGAGCGCATTTTTTTCTAAGTAATTTAGGCGATGCAGCATGATGACGTTCTCTGGTGCAGAGAGCGTTGGATCGCTTTTGATAATCTCTTGAGCTATATCGCGCGTATATTGCACTATCTGCCCATCGCGAGCCAAATCGGCTACGTGGAGGTTGAACGGCAATCCGCTCTGCTGCGTGCCTTCTATACTGCCAGGTCCGCGCAGACGCATGTCGGCTTCGGCAATCTCAAAGCCGTTCGTAGTACCAACCATAATCTCCATACGGCGGCGCGTGTCGGTAGATAGTTTATAGTCGGTCATAAGTATGCAATAGCTTTGGTCGGCACCACGGCCAACACGACCGCGCAACTGATGGAGCTGCGAAAGCCCGAAGCGCTCGGCACTTTCTATCACCATAACTGAAGCATTGGGCACGTTCACGCCGACCTCAATAACGGTTGTAGCAACCATTATCTGCGCCTCATTTTCAACAAATTGACGCATTGCCTCGTCCTTTTCGTCTGGTTTCAAGCGGCCATGCACCATGCATACTTTATATTCAGGGAAAGCCGATTTCATATATTCGAAACCTTCCGTAAGATTCTTGAAGTCAGACCGTTCCGACTCTTCTATCAGCGGATAAACTACGTAGACCTGCCGACCCGAAGCAAGTTGGGCACGTATGAAGCGGTTGAGATTGTTGCGTTTCTCGTGGAAATAGTGCTCCGTCATCACCGCCTTACGTCCGGGAGGCAATTCGTCGATTACCGACACGTCCAAATCGCCGTAGACCGTCATGGCAAGCGTGCGCGGTATTGGCGTTGCAGTCATAACTAAGATATGCGGCGGCACAGCGCCCTTCGACCAAAGTTTTGCTCTCTGCGCCACACCAAAGCGGTGCTGCTCATCGACAACGGCAAGTCCAAGCCGCGCAAATTGTACCGTCTCCTCCACAAGCGCATGTGTTCCCACAAGAATATCAACGGCGCCACTGAGCAAATCGGCAAGGATGACGCGGCGTTCTCTCTGCTTCGTCGAACCGGTGAGCAACTCCACGCGCACAGGCATACCATCGAGCATCTTGGTAAGGCTCTCGTAGTGTTGCGTGGCAAGAATCTCCGTTGGCGCCATCATACACGCCTGAAAGCCATTGCCTTTAGCTATTAGCATAGCCATAAGTGCTACCATCGTTTTGCCGCTCCCCACATCGCCCTGAAGTAAGCGATTCATCTGCTTACCCGAGTGTAAATCGTTGTAAATCTCGTGCACAACGCGTTTTTGTGCATTTGTAGGTTCAAACGGCAAATGATTTTTATAGAAATCGTTCAAGTATGCGCCCGACGTAGCAAACAGATAACCAGATTGTTGCATACGTTTTTGGCTATACGTACGCAACATCTTTAGTTGTATATAGAAAAGTTCCTCAAACTTCAGTCGGTAGCGCGCATTCTCCACCACCTGCAGCGATGGCGGCGTATGCATTATGCGCAGTGCCTCACCACGCGGCATCAAGTGGCAGCGGTCAATAAGGTACTGCGGCAATGTTTCGGCAATTGGCTTGCTCTGTAGCTCGGCAAAGATGTTCAGAATGATTTTTTGCACCGCTTTAGAGTTGAGTCCAGCCTTTTTCATGCGCTCGCTGGTGTTGTATACGGCTTGCAGAGTGCCCGCATTGCTGATTGTTGCATCACCCTTTTCGAGTTCTGGGTGCACAATATTTATTCGGTTGCCAAAGACCGTCGGCTTACCAAAAAGGTAGTACTCTTCGGACGTCTTTATTGTGTTACGAACGTATTCGAGCCCCTTGAACCACACTATTTCTATTGCGCCCGTTCCGTCGGTGAACACGGCTGTCAGTCGGCGGTGCGAACCTTCGCCAACCATATTCATACTTATGAAACTGCCGTGCAACTGCACATACGCCATGTCGCAAGTGATGTCGCGCACGGCATAGATATGGCTGCGATCTACATATTTATACGGATACTGCTGCAGCATATCTTCGTATGTATGCACATCGAGGTCATCGCTGAGCAATTGTGCCCAACGCGTGCCCACACCCTTGGCTCTACGTATGTCGTCATTCAGATCCGCCATAAATACATATTGTAAATCAACGAGTTAACATGAACACCACTCGTTTCATTCGCAATAATTTTCGGACTTCATCTAATTGAACGAATAGATAGCAAAGTCGTCGTCTTCATTCTATTCGGGAATAAAAATGTCCAAAAGGAAATCCGTAAACATATAATCTTTTCGGGTGGTGAAGATAATCTATATTTTTGCGCCCATGAAGTCTATTTTTCTCTTTGTCTTTTGCTTGATAGCAACTCTCGCCCAAGCTCAAATTTCGCTGCTCGACACCATCACAGCGCAACTTGCCGATGCGAAAAAGGCTAACGAGATAGAATATAAAATTGGCAAATGGCGCGATGCTGCGAAGATCGTTCTGTCGCACGCTACGTTTAGCGATGTGCAACAGACCCGTTTTAGCCAACTCACGCCCATCGTCACCACCGACTCGTTGACAGTGCTCTACCACATAGCGCAGTCGAGCAAAAACACGCATATATTGTGGCTATGTATGTATGCCGACAACTCGTTCTACATATTCGATGATCCCATTGCGAGCCAAAACATTCGCGTAAATCACAATACAGATAATAATATGTATGGCTTTTCGGTCGTAGATACGCTAACAAACCTAAGCATAGCTACTATGCCCGATGTCCGCCTACGTACGGCATTTGAGACTCTTGCAGATAGCAATGGCGCCGATGCAGAAAAAGATAGCGCAGAGATAGTTGTAAAGCGCATACTTACAGAAATATGCAAGACCGATCTGCCGTTTCAGACCGCGTCTATCATTCTGCCGCGCTTATACATTGTCGGCGACGATGGCGAACTACCATTTCGCATACTTACATACACAAGCATTCGCAACGACCTCTCGAGCCGCTGCTTCGGACTTGTGGTGCGCAAGGCTACCAAGGGCAACCGCATTGAGGAACTCATCGACAACACCGAAACAATAAAATCGCCAGAGCGTGCCAAGTGTAATGCTCAAAAATGGTATGGCGCCGTCTATTACGATATTATTCCGTGCAAATTCGATAAAAAAACGTACTACACGCTACTCGGCTTCAAGTCGAACGATGGATTAATAAAGACCCGCGTGATAGATATTATAAGTATTGGCAACCGCAAAAGCTCATTTGGCGCATCGCTTTTCAAACACGAGAAAGCTACGTATAGCCGCCGCATATTCGCCTACACTGCCGAAGCCAATATGCTAATTCGCTACGATTCGCGCGAAAAAACCATCGTCTTCGACCACCTAGCTCCTGCAAGTTCGATGTTCATTGGCGAATATCGTTTCTATGGTCCCGATGGCTCTTACGACACATACCACGCTCAAAAAGATGGTTGGTATTTCAATACCGACGTTGATAAACGAAATACTAAGTAAATAAAGCAAAATCGGCCGTCAGAGACACTCTCTAACGACCGACTATATGTATCTGAAAGCCATAATTAGAATGGCAAATCATCTACGCTATCGCCATTATCCGTCTGCGCGATGAATGGATTATTTCCAGCTGGAGCTCCAGCACTTGGCGCTGCGCCGACAATCTGCTGCTCGGTAGGCGTCACAGGCGGTGCAACAGGCTGCTGCATAGGCTGCGGAGCTACTGCTTGCTGCTGCGGTTGTGGTTGATTTCTATCTATGCGGAATGCATTGAACGAGTTATAATATCTATCAACACCGTCACGTCCTGCATACTTACGACCTTGCACATCGAAAACAACATGAATTGGGTCTCCTTCGTTGAAGCTATCAATCAACGTTACATTTCTACCGATGGTTTGGAATAGCAAGAAATCTTCATATTGCGAGGTTGGCTGCTGAACAGCAACTACAAATTCGTGAACTGAGAATGTTGGCGTAACCTGGCGCAAATCGAATTTCTTGTGCAAACGGCCATATACTTCCTTATTGTTATATGCACCGCTTGTATTTACCGTACTTCCAGAACCAGCACGCTCAATACGCCAAGCTACAATAGAGCCAATATAACGCACCTCACCTTCGGGACTTGTCCATTCACGACCACTCAAATCGAACGAAACGAGTACTTCATCACCTTCGTGAAACTCGTTTATCATCGAAGTTCTGTCGTTATTGAGTTGAAACTTGACATGATTATCATATCGAGAATCACGGGGGTTGGGAACATGTAGAATAAATTCACGGAGAGTGAAAGTTTCCGAACGACGCACTTCGTCGTATATTTTCTCAATTTTACCTAATAATTCCATACTTAATACAAATAGTTCTTAGCAAAGGTATTAAGATTTACATCACTTAATAGATGTTTATAAAATAAAAAAGCCCAGACGTAATGTCTGAGCCTTTCTTACACTATATACAGATATATTATTCTGCTTTAGTTTCGGTAGCAGGAGCTTCTGCTGCAGGAGCATCAGCTTTTTTCTTGCTACGACGCGTACGTTTCTTCTCCGTAGCCGATTTAGCAGGAGTCAACATATTTGCGTTGTAATCTACGAGTTCGATGATGCAAGTTTCAGCAGCATCGCCAAGACGATTACCGAGTTTCAAAATACGGGTGTAACCGCCATTACGCTCAGCAACTTTTTCACCAATCTCAGTGAAGAGTTCCTTCACTGCATATTTGTTCTGCAAGAAGCTGAATACCAATCGCTGTGCGTTACGTTTGTCGTCTACAGTGTTGATATTTTTGGTCTTGGTAATGAGAGGTTCAACGTATGTACGCAAAGCCTTAGCCTTTGCCAAAGTGGTAACGATGCGCTTATTCTGCGAAAGGATAAGCGAACTTGCCATATTAGCCAACATAGCTTTACGATGGGCACTTGTGCGGCCAAGATGATTAAATTTCTTATTATGTCTCATCGTAATTAATCTTCGTTTAGTTTGTATTTACTCGTATCCATGCCAAACGACAAGCCCATGCTGCTAAGGAGATCGTCAAGCTCAGTGAGCGACTTCTTACCAAAGTTTCTGAACTTCAGAAGGTCATTTCTGTGGTATGAAACCAAATCGCCAAGAGTATCAACATCTGCAGCTTTCAAGCAGTTGAGTGCGCGAACCGACAAGTCGAGGTCTACAAGACGAGTCTTCAATTGTTGACGCATCTTCAAAACTTCCTCATCAAATTCATCGCTTGTCGACTTTTCTACATCGTTCAACGTGATCTTCTCGTCAGAGAAGAGCATGAAGTGATATATCAAAATCTTAGCTGCTTCCTTCAATGCCTCTTTTGGATGGATTGATCCATTTGTGGTAATTTCTATCACAAGTTTCTCATAGTCAGTCTGCTGTTCTACACGATAATTCTCTATCGAATATTTTACATTGCGAATAGGAGTATGTATAGAATCTATTGCTATAACACCAATCTCTTGATCCTCTGAAGCATTTTCGTCGCTTGGAATATAACCTCTACCCTTCTTGATGGTAAATGTCATATTGAACTCAACTTCAGGTGCGAGATTGCATATAACAATATCAGGATTCAAAACTTCAAAGTTGTGCATGAACTTGTTGAAGTCGCCAGCAGTAATAATCTCCTGACCAGTAACATGGAAATTAACAACTTCCGAGTCCTGACCTTCAACAATTTGCTTGAACGCAACTTGCTTGAGGTTTAGAATGATTTGAGTAACATCATCAACAACACCAGGAATTGTAGCAAATTCATGTTCAACTCCTTCAATCTTGATTGACGTGATAGCATAGCCCTCAAGGGATGAAAGTAATATTCTTCTTAAGGCATTTCCAATGGTTATACCATATCCGGGCTCAAGCGGACGAAATTCAAAACGACCGAACTTGTCATCGTTCTCGAGCATTATAACTTTATCTGGTTTTTGGAAAGCTAAAATTGCCATAAGAATATTAATTTTTAGAATACAAATCGACTATCAACTGTTCCTTGATGTTTTCAGGAATATCAGCTCTTTCTGGCAAATTCAAGAACTTACCAGTTTTGTTGTGCTCATCCCACTCAAGCCATGAGAACTTGTTATGAGACTTACCTTGGAGTGAGTTTACAATCACTTCGAGTGATTTTGATTTCTCACGTACGCCGACCAATTGACCTGGTTTTACTCGGTATGAAGGTATATTTACAACTTGACCATCAACTACAATGTGACGGTGACCTACCAACTGACGGGCTGCTGCACGGGTAGGTGCTATACCTAAACGATAAACTACATTGTCAAGACGGCTCTCAAGAAGGCTGAGAAGAACCTCACCAGTTACACCTTTGCTACGCTTAGCGTCTGCATATACAATGCGGAATTGACGTTCGAGCAAGCCATAAGTGTACTTAGCTTTTTGTTTCTCACGCAACTGAGTACCATACTCACTTGTTTTTTTACGACGATTTGCGCCGTGCTGTCCAGGAGGGGTGTTTCTCTTTTCCAACACCTTGTCCGGACCATAGATTGCCTCACCGAATTTGCGGGCAATTCTCGATTTTGGACCTATGTATCTAGCCATTTTTTGATTTTTGTTTTCGTTTTTGAGTTAAATGATGAATATGGCAGCCCTGATTATATAGAAATGAAGATCATATAATCAATCATTATTCAAAATCTAAAACAAAAAATTAGAACTAGTTTGAATTATTATACTCTACGACGTTTTGGAGGACGGCAACCGTTGTGTGGAAGTGGAGTAACGTCAACAATTTCGGTTACTTCGATACCTGCAGCGTGGATAGCACGTATTGCAGACTCGCGACCGTTACCCGGACCCTTAACGTATGCCTTTACCTTACGAAGACCCAAGTCGAATGCTACTTTTGCGCAATCAGCAGCTGCTGTTTGTGCTGCATAAGGAGTATTCTTCTTAGAACCTTTGAAGTTCATTTTACCTGCACTCGACCAAGAAATAGCCTGACCACTTGTATTGGTGAGTGTGATAATTATATTGTTGAACGAAGAGTGGATGTGAGCTTCTCCTTGAGCCTCAACAACTACTACTCTTTTCTTTTGATTACCTGCTTTCTTAGCCATAGTTCAATTATTTAGTAGCTTTTTTCTTGTTTGCAACTGTCTTCTTCTTACCCTTGCGAGTTCTTGCATTGTTCTTAGTCGACTGACCACGAACTGGCAAACCAAGACGATGACGAATACCTCTGTAACAACCAATATCCATCAGTCGTTTGATATTCAATTGAACTTCCGAACGCAGTTCACCTTCAACTTTGTAGTTAGCACCAATGATTTCGCGGACTTTCTGAATTTGCTCATCCGTCCAATCTTGCACTTTTGCATTACGATCTATCCCGGCCTTCTCCAAAATCTTAATAGCTATACTCCGACCGATACCGTAAATGTAAGTCAATGAAATCTCGCCAATTTTATTTGACGGAACATCGACACCAGCGATTCTTGCCATAATGTTTAATTTTTAACCTTGACGTTGTTTGAATTTCGGATTCTTTTTACAAATCACATACAAGTGACCTTTACGACTAACAATCTTGCAGTCGGCACTTCTTTTCTTAATAGATGTTCTAACTTTCATCTTTTTTATTTTACTTATATCTATATGATATTCTTCCTTTTGTGAGGTCGTACGGTGATATTTCTACTTTTACCTTGTCACCAGGCAGAATTTTGATGTAATTCATACGCATCTTTCCTGAGATATGCGCAGTTATAACATGTCCATTCTCAAGCTCTACTCTAAACATTGCATTCGAAAGAGCCTCCTTTATTGTACCATCTTGTTCTATTGACGACTGTTTTGGCATAAATTTTTCGTTGTAAAAAACGGCGCAAAGGTATTACTAAAATATTAATATCCAAACCTATGACATTCAAAAAAAGAAAACACATTTGAAGACACAAGTCTCCAAATGTGCTATATCCTTTTAGTGAAGAGCTGTACCAACTGAACGTCCCATTATGCGACCTGATTTCATCAAGCCGTCGTAACGACGCATCAGCAAATGACTCTCTATTTGTTGAAGTGTATCGAGAACAACACCTACTAGAATCAACAATGATGTGCCACCATAGAATTGTGCGAATGATTGGTCAACACCTGCCATGCGAGCGAACGCTGGAAGGATTGCTACAATCGCCAACAATATTGAGCCTGGCAATGTGATTCTCGACATAATAGTATCTATGTACTCAGCGGTTGCTTTACCAGGCTTAACACCAGGAATGTAACCGTTGTTACGTTTCATATCATCAGCCATTTGGCGTGGATTGATAATCAACGCTGTGTAGAAGTATGTAAATACTATAATCAATACAGCAAATGTAAAGTTGTACCAGAAGCCAGTGTAATCGGCGAATGCTGAAACAAAGCCAGATGCCGACTCGCTATTCACGAAACCTGCAACGGTGATAGGCAAGAACATAATTGCTTGCGCAAAGATGATTGGCATAACACCTGCAGCATTGACTTTCAATGGTATGTACTGGCGAACTCCACCATATTGTTTATTTCCTTCAATACGTTTTGCATATTGAACTGGAATGCGACGAGTAGCTTGTACAAGCGCAATAGTTCCTACGAAAACGAAGAATAGGAATACAAACTCCAAGAGAAGCATTACCATACCACCATTGCCACTAGTTACAGAGATCTTATCGGTAAACTCAGCGAGCAAAGAGTGTGGCAAGCGAGCGATAATACCTATCATAATGATAAGTGATATACCGTTGCCGATACCTTTATCAGTGATTCTCTCACCCAACCACATTACGAAGATTGTACCTGCGGTAAGGATGATAGTACTAGATACGGTAAACAAAACGCCATTCACAATAAATGCTTCGTCTGGCAATTGGTAGTTGAGGTTAGCGAGGTAAGAAGGTGCTTGAATTACAAGTATACCTACAGTCAGAAGACGTGTAATCTGATTAATCTTACGGCGACCGCTCTCACCATCACGTTGCAAACGCTGGAAATATGGAATTACCATACCAAGAAGTTGCACAACGATGGATGCCGAGATATATGGCATAATACCTAAACCAAATATTGAAGCATTAGAGAATGCACCACCGGAGAACATATCCAAAAGACCTAAGACGCCACCGCTAGTCTGTTCTTCAAGAGCTGATAGATATTGCGGATTTACACCGGGCAAAACTACAAATGAGCCTAATCGGTAAACAAGCAAGAATCCTAATGTTATTAGGATTCTGCTTCTTAACTCTTCGATTCTCCAAATATTACGAATGGTTTCTATGAGTCTTTTCATCAGATTACAATTTTACGACACTACCATTCGCAGCTTCTATTGCTTCAACTGCTTTTGCAGAGAAAGCATGAGCCTTAACTTCAACCTTTGCAGATATAGAACCGTTTGCCAATACCTTAACCAAGTCGTTACGACCTACGAGACCATTCTCGAAGAGAACTTGTGGATCGATTGACGTAAGATTAAGTTTTTCAGCAAGGCCCTGTATTGCACCGAGATTAACTGCTTTATACTCTTTATGGTTGATGTTCTTGAAGCCAAATTTAGGCAAACGACGTTGCAAAGGCATTTGACCACCTTCGAAGCCGAATTTCACTTTGTAGCCTGATCTTGACTTTGCTCCTTTACTACCGCGGGTAGAAGTACCGCCGTATCCTGAACCAGCACCTCTACCAATACGCTTCTCATGATGCGTACTGCCACAAGCCGGTGTTAGATTACTTAAGTTCATATTTCAATGATTTACTAAGTTCGTTATTTTTCAACTGTTACAAGATGACGTACCTTCTCAACCATTCCGAGAATAGATGGGGTATCCTCTTTTTCAACAGTGTAATGCATCTTCTTGATACCAAGAGCCTCAAGAACTCGCTTCTGATAAGCAGGTTTGTCAATGGTGCTCTTTACTTGTGTAATTTTTATCTTAGCCATTTTCAAGAATTTTAGCCGTTAAACACTTTATCTAAAGAAATACCACGCTGTTGAGAAACAGCATAAGCATCACGCATCTCACCAAGTGCTTGGATTGTAGCCTTCACAAGGTTGTGAGGGTTAGAGCTGCCTTTCGACTTAGCCAACACGTCGGTTACGCCAACGCTCTCGAGCACTGCACGCATAGCACCACCAGCCGTAAGACCGGTACCGTGTGATGCAGGCTTCATGAATACTTGAGCGCCACCGAATGTAGCTTCCTGCTCGTGAGGCAAGGTGCCGTGTACCAAAGGAACTTTGATCAAGTTCTTTTTAGCCGACTCTACACCTTTAGCAATTGCAGCCGTAACTTCGCTTGCTTTACCCAAGCCCCAGCCTACAACGCCTTTACCATCGCCGACAACAACAATGGCAGCAAAACTGAACGCACGTCCACCTTTAGTTACTTTGGTAACTCGGTTAATTGCAACCAAACGATCGGTAAGTTCCAAATCGTTGGTAGATCTTACTCTTCTATAATTTGTAGCCATTAGTATTAGAATTTTAGTCCGGCTTCACGCGCTGCGTCTGCCAATTGTTTAACTCTACCATGATATAGATAACCGTTACGGTCGAATACCACAGTTTCAACACCTGCCGACTTTGCTGCGTCAGCAATAAGTTTACCTACTTGAGCAGCAATTTCGCTTTTGGTTCCTTTTGCATCAGCTATGTCGCGTGACGATTTTGCAACGATGGTCTTACCTTCAAGGTCGTTTACGAGTTGAACGTAAATCTGCTTGTTGCTACGAAATACAGTCATACGAGGACGCTCTGCTGTACCCGATACTTTTGAACGTATGCGGGTTTTTATCTTATTTCTTCTAGCGATTTTAGAAAAAGCCATGATTTAGATTTTATAGATTAAACCTTAGCAGACTTACCAGCTTTGCGACGTACATTTTCACCAACGAAACGGATACCCTTGCCTTTGTAAGGTTCAGGAGCGCGGAATGAACGTATCTTAGCCGTTACTTGACCAAGAAGTTGCTTGTCTGCCGACTCAAGAGTGATAATCGGGTTGCTCTTACGGTCAGTTACAGCCTCTACCTTAACTTCGTTAGGCAACTGCATATAAATAGCGTGAGAGTAACCAAGAGCAAGCTCCAAAATCTGGTTTTGAGAAGTTGCACGATAACCAACACCTACGAGTTCGAGCTGAACTTTGTAACCCTCAGAAACACCCTTAACCATGTTGTTAACGAGTGCTCTGTAGAGACCGTGCATAGAACGAGTTTCGCGCTCGTCGTCTGAACGGGTGAAGATGATTTCGTTGTTCTCTATCTTAACTTCCAATTTTGGACTTACTGCTTGTGAAAGTTCACCTTTAGGGCCTTTTACTGTAACTACATTGTCCTTGAAGGAAACATTAACCCCAGCAGGGATTGCGATAGGTAATTTACCAATTCTTGACATAGTATTTCCTCCTTATTAGTAGATGTAACACAATACTTCACCGCCGATTTTCTCGTTACGTGCTTCTTTGTCGGTCATAATACCTTTAGAAGTAGAAACGATAGCGATGCCCAAGCCGTTCAACACGCGAGGCATCTCACGATAGCCTGCATAGCTACGAAGACCTGGAGTAGACACTCTCTTAAGCGAACGGATAGCAGACTCTTTGGTCTGCGCATCATACTTAAGAGCAATTTTGATGACACCTTGCTTGTTGTCATCGATGAACTTGTAGTTAAGTATATAACCCTTATCAAACAAGATTTTGGTTATACTCTTTTTCAAGTTGGAAGCAGGGATTTCAACTACCCTGTGCTTCGCCATAATTGCATTCCTGATTCTGCTCAGGAAGTCAGATACTGGATCTATTACCATAAAAAAACAAGTCTAAATTGATCGCGAAAACACGCGACAATATTTAATACTCAATAAATTATCAAATTACCAACTAGCCTTCTTAACTCCCGGTATAAGCCCCGCCGAAGCTAATTCGCGGAATGCGATACGAGAGATGCCAAATTGACGCATATAGCCTTTTGGACGACCAGAAAGTTTGCAACGATTGTGCATACGTACTGGACAAGAGTTCTTTGGAAGAAGTTGAAGAGCTTCATAATTACCTTCTGCCTTCAACTTCGCTCTCTTCTCGGCGTATTTGGCAACTAACTTAGCACGCTTTACTTCACGTGCTTTCATTGATTCTTTAGCCATATAATAGTCTAAATATTAGTTGTTTGACTTAAACGGAAATCCAAAATTCTTTAGCAATGAATATGCTTCAGCGTCTGTTTTTCCAGAGGTCACAAAAGTAATATTCATACCTTGAATTTTTTGTACGGTATCAATGTTAATTTCAGGGAAAATAATTTGCTCAGTAATACCGAGTGTATAGTTTCCTCTGCCGTCCATTTTACCAGATACACCTTTGAAATCGCGTATACGAGGAAGAGCTACTTTGATAAGACGCTCAAGGAATTCGTACATCTTGTCGTGGCGAAGGGTAACCTTAACACCGATAGGCATTTGCTTACGAACTTTGAAGTTCGAGATGTCTTTACGTGAAAGAGTAGAGACAGCCTTCTGACCAGATATTAACGACATTTCTTTGAGTGCAACCTCAATAACTTTCTTGTCCTGAGTAGCTTCACCAAGGCCTTGGTTGAGAACTATCTTTAGGAGTTTCGGGCACTGCATTACGCTTGAGTAGTTGAATTCCTTCATAAGCGCAGGAGCAACTTGCTCAGTGTACAGTTTCTTCAATGATGGTTCGTAACTCATTATTTGATCTCCTCTCCAGATTTTTTAGAAATTCTAACTTTCTTTCCGTCAACCTCTTTGATAGCTACGCGGGTAGCAGCACCTGTCTTAGGGTCTTTGAGGTTAAGATTAGAAATATGTATAGGCGCTTCTTTCTTGATGATACCGCCATTAGGGTTAGCAGCACTTGGTTTAGAATGCTTGCTAACGATATTGACGTTTTCAACAATGGCGCGCTGCTTTTCGGGATCTACAGAAAGCACTTTGCCTTCCTTACCCTTGTCTTCACCGGCGATAACTACAACAAGATCGCCTTTTTTGATATGCAACTTTGTCATTTGTAATTGCTTAATTAGATTACTTCAGGCGCCAAAGAGACTATTTTCATATAGCCATCGCGCAACTCACGTGCAACTGGGCCAAAGATACGTGTTCCACGCATTTCACCTGCATTGTTCAACAAAACGCAAGCGTTATCGTCGAAGCGAATGTATGAGCCATCAGCACGTCTTACTTCTTTCTTTGTACGTACTACTACTGCCTTACTAACGGTACCTTTCTTCATATCGCTTGAAGGCAGAGCGCTTTTTACTGTTACGACTATTGTATCGCCTATAGAAGCGTAGCGTTTGAATGAACCACCCAGCACATGAATGCAGAGTACTTCTTTTGCACCGCTGTTATCAGCTACAGATAATCTCGATTCTGATTGTATCATAATTACTTAGCTCTTTCGATGATTTCTACTATTCTCCAACGTTTTGTCTTGCTGAGAGGACGAGTCTCCATAATACGTACGGTATCACCTACGTGGCTATCGTTCTTCTCATCGTGTACGTGGAATTTCTTTGTCTTCTCAACAAATTTGCCGTACATCGGGTGCTTCTCACGAATCTTAATCGCAACTACAACCGATTTTTCCATCTTGTCGCTTACGACAACACCGACACGTTGCTTTCTGAGATTTCTTTCTTCCATTTCGTTTCTTATTTTTCGGTTTCTTGCTTCTGACGCAAAATGGTCAGCAAACGTGCAATATCGCGGCGTGTATGCCTAATCTTCATTGGATTTTCGATCGGCGAAACAACATGTGTCAACTCAAGTTTCTGAAGCTCAGAACGGAGTACTGATACTTTATCGATTATTTCTTCCGCTGTCAAACCTTTTATTTCTGATGCTTTCATTTTGCATTAAATATTAGAAGATTCTACATAATCACGACGGACTACAAACTTAGTAGTTACAGGTAGCTTTTGAGCTGCAAGACGCAATGCTTCTTTTGCTACTTCGTAAGGAACGCCCTCGCATTCAATCATAATACGACCTGGGGTAACAGGAGCTACGAAGCCCTCTGGATTACCTTTACCTTTACCCATTCGGACGTCGGCAGGTTTCTTGGTGATTGGTTTGTCGGGGAAAATGCGGATCCAGATTTGACCTTGACGCTGCATGTAACGGGTTACTGCAACACGGGCAGCCTCAATCTGACGGCCGGTTATCCATTTTGTCTGAAGAGCTTTGATACCAAAAGAGCCGAATGCGAGTTCAGTACCACGGTGTGCAATACCTTTTGCTCTACCCTTTTGCTGTCTTCTAAATTTTGTTTTCTTTGGTTGTAACATCGTCTTAATAACTAATGATGATTACTTTTTCTTTCTTCTCGGACCTCTGTTGTCGCGATCATTACGACGTTCAGAATTGTTTGAACCATAGTTAGATTTTGCATCGCCTGCAGCTATGTTGAGCGAAAGATCGCGCTTGCCATAAACTTCACCTTTGCAAATCCAAACTTTGATACCAATCAAGCCCATTTTGGTAAGTGCTTCTGCCTGGCAGTAGTCGATGTCTGCACGGAATGTGTGGAGAGGTGTACGACCTTCCTTGAACATTTCGGTACGAGCCATTTCTGCACCATTCAAACGACCGCTGATAAGGATTTTGATACCTTCAGCGTTGCTACGCATGGTTTGCGAGATAGCAGTCTTGATTGCACGACGATAAGCGACGCGGCCTTCGAGCTGACGAGCAATGTTGTTTGCTACGATAACTGCATCGAGGTCAGGACGTTTAACTTCGTAAACATTGATTTGAACGTCTTTGTTCGTGATTTTCTTGAGTTCCTCTTTCAAGATATCAACATCTTGACCGCCTTTACCGATAATCAAACCCGGACGAGCGGTGAAGACAGTAATAGTGATGACTTTGAGAGTGCGTTCAATCACTATACGAGATACGCTTGCTTTAGCAAGACGAGTGTTGAGGTATTTACGAATCTTAGAATCTTCAACGATCTTGTCACCGTAGCTTTTGCCACCGAACCAGCTCGAATCCCAACCTCTCGTAATACCAAGTCGGTTACTTATTGGATTAACTTTTTGTCCCATTGAGCCTTATTTTTCTTGGTTTTCTGATACTTTGCTATCAACGTAAAGAGTTACGTGATTGCTGCGTTTACGAATTCTATGTGCACGACCTTGGGGCGCTGGACGTAGACGTTTGAGTATACGTGCAGAATCTACGTAAACAGTCTTTACATAGAGGTTAGCCTCATCGACATTAGCACCTTCATTTTTTTGCTTCCAGTTATCAATAGCTGATAGCAAAAGTTTTTCAACGCGACCTGCAGCCTCTTTTGTAGAGAACTTGAGGAGGTCGAGAGCCAAGTTGACTTCCTTACCACGTATCATATCGACAACGAGTCTCATTTTACGAGGTGAAGTGGGGACGTTGCGAAGCGAAGCGAAGTACTGAGTTTTTTGTTCTTGCTTACGAGCTTCGGCTTGTATTCTTTTTCTTTTGCCCATTTTATTTTCTTATTGCATTAAAAGTTATGAGGGCATTACTTTCTGTTGCCACTGTGGCCACGGAATGTACGAGTTGGAGCAAATTCGCCCAACTTGTGCCCTACCATGTTCTCGGTGATATACACTGGTATGAACTTGTTGCCATTGTGAACGGCAAGAGTGTGACCTACAAAATCCGGAGAAATCATAGATGCTCTGGCCCAAGTTTTAACCACCGATTTCTTGCCAGATTCGTTCATAGCAAGAACCTTTTTTTCCAACTTCAAGTTTATATATGGGCCTTTTTTTAGTGATCTGCTCATAATTTCAATTTGTTACGCGGTTATTTTTTGCGTCTTTCTATGATGTACTTCGACGAATTTTTCTTAGGTGCTCTGGTCTTATAGCCCTTAGCCAAGAGACCCTTACGTGAACGTGGGTGTCCACCTGAAGCACGTCCTTCACCACCACCCATTGGGTGATCTACTGGGTTCATTACAACACCACGGTTGCGAGGACGACGTCCAATCCATCTTGAATGACCTGCCTTACCAGCTTTCTCGAGTGCGTGATCTGAGTTGCCTACTGCACCGATAGTAGCGCGGCAAGTAACGAGAACCATACGCGTTTCGCCTGAAGGTAATTTTATAACAGCGTAACCACCGTCACGGGCTGTTAACTGAGCAAAAGACCCAGCACTACGTGCCATAATACCGCCTTGTCCAGGACGAAGCTCGATATTGTGAATGATAGTACCGAGTGGAATAGCTGAAAGTGGAAGTGAGTTACCAATTTCCGGAGCTACTTCTGCACCTGACTCAATCTTCTGGCCTACTTTCAAGCCGTTAGGTGCAAGGATATAGCTCTTTTCGCCATCCTCATAGACCAACAACGCGATGCGAGCGCTACGATTTGGGTCGTATTGGATCGAATCGACAGTTGCTGCAACACCATCCTTATTTCTTTTGAAATCGATTACACGATACTTCCTTTTGTTACCACCACCGATGTAACGCATAGTCATCTTACCGGTGTTGTCACGACCTCCCGTTTTCTTCAACGGGCGAAGCAAGGATTTTTCTGGAGTGCTCGACGTAATCGTATCGAACAAGCCAATAACTTTGTTTCTTTGCCCTGGTGTTGTGGGCTTCAATTTTCTAACTGCCATTTTTATTAGATATTACTATAAAAATCTATTGTTTGACCTTCTGCCAATGTTACGATAGCCTTCTTGTATGAAGGTTTACGGCCAGAAATAACTCCAGCTTTGGTAAAGCGTTGACGGCGTGTGGCAGGTGCTACGAGAGTATTTACTTTTACAACTTTTACGTCGTAAAGTTCTTCTACAGCTTTCTTTATCTCGTCTTTGCTGGCTTCTTTATCGACTACAAAACCAAAGCGATTAGTAATCTTCTCGCTTATCTTAGTCATCTTTTCAGTTACCAGCGGTTTTATAATTACACTCATTTTTTTACCTCATTAAGCGTTAACGGTTTCACCGAATTTTGACACTGCGCTTTCGAAAAGAACAATACTCTTAGCCTTCATAATATCGTAGGTATTAAGATCGCTTACGATAGTTACTTCGCTTCTTTGAATGTTACGAGCCGACAAATAGATATTGCGGTCGTATTCAGGAAGAACGAGCAACGAACGCTGACCTTCAGCCAATTTGATATTATTCTGGAATGCTACGAAATCTTTCGTTTTGATAGCATCAAGCTTGAAGTCCTCTACCACGATGATAGATTGCTCTTTTGCTTTGTAAGTAAGAGCCGAACGGCGTGCAAGGTCTTTCAATTTCTTGTTGAGTTTGAAAGAGTAGTTGCGTGGACGTGGACCGAAGATGCGACCACCGCCTACAAATACAGGCGATTTCAAAGCACCAGCACGTGCACCACCAGTTCCTTTTTGCTTCTTGAGTTTGCGGGTACTACCTGAAACTTCAGAGCGCTCTTTTGATTTATGAGTACCTTGACGGTTGTTAGCAAGGAATTGCTTTACATCAAGATAGATGGCGTGATCATTAGGTTCTACACCGAAAATTGACTCAGGCAACTCAACCTTACGTCCGGTTTCTTTTCCTTCTTTATTAAGTACGTTCAGTTCCATTATTTTTCGATAATTAAGTAAGAACCCTTGCAACCCGGAACAGAGCCCTTAACAATAAGGAGATTGTTCTCTGGAATTACTTTTATCACTTTCAAGTTTTCAATCTTTACACGATCACCACCTGTACGACCTGCCATACGCAAGCCTTTGAACAAGCGTGAAGGATAAGAAGATGCACCCACAGAACCGGGAGCACGCAAGCGGTCGTCCTGACCATGCGTTTGACCACCCACACCGTGGAAACCATAACGGCCTACTACACCTTGGAAGCCTTTACCTTTTGAGATACCTACGATATCAACAAAAGAATTTTCTTCGAAGATGTCGACAGTTACAGCGTCTCCGAGATTGAGCTCTTGCTCAAATTCGCTGAATTCTACCAACTTACGAGAAGGCGCTACACCTGCTTTTTTGAAGTGTCCCATCATAGGAGCAGAGGTATGCTTCTCCTTCTTTTCGTCATAGGCCAGCTGAATAGCTGAATACCCATCAGTCTCTGCAGTCTTAATCTGCGTAACATGACAAGGACCAGCTTCGATAACAGTGCATGGAATATTTTTTCCATCGGCACTGAAAACGGAAGTCATTCCGATTTTCTTTCCAATTAATCCTGGCATTGCTTAACTTTTTTACTTTTTTGAATTAGTTCTCTTTCTTGTTACACTTTTCAGTAGAGAGGGAAATCAGACTTTGATTTCAACTTCTACACCGCTTGGCAACTCAAGCTTCATCAAGGCGTCGATAGTCTTAGCAGTTGAGCTATAGATATCTATCAAACGTTTGAATGAAGAAAGTTGGAATTGCTCGCGAGATTTCTTGTTGACGAAAGTCGAACGGAGAACGGTAAAGATACGTTTGTTGGTAGGAAGAGGAATTGGACCGCTTACTACAGCACCCGTGCTCTTTACGGTCTTAACGATAGTCTCCGCAGATTTGTCTACCAAATTGTGGTCGTAAGACTTGAGCTTGATTCTAATTTTCTGACTCATATTATTAATTAATTTATTGATACTCAGTGCATTTCAGCTAATTAAGAGTCATTCGCTAACTAATCTTACTCTGCACATTCGGGCGGCAAAGGTAATATTTGTTTGATAATTTCAAAAGTGGCTTCATTATTAAGCATATAAAAAATCTTAACTACGATTTTTCATACCTATATATATAACAAAACCGCAAGACTTCATTTCTGAAATCTTGCGGAAATTATTTAGAATATTCTGTTATCTACAGAATCGTTCTGCCTAATTAGAGAAGCTCTACGTGACCCTTAACTTCGGTAAGTACGTCCTTAGCAATCTGACGTGGAACCTCAGCATATTCGAGGAATTCCATTGACTGCGTAGCACGACCAGAAGAGATGGTACGCAAAACGGTTACATAACCAAAGAGCTCTGCCAAAGGTACTTTAGCCTTGATAACGAGAGCACCGTTCTTATGCTCCTGACCTTCGATCTGACCACGACGCTTGTTAAGGTCGCCGATGATATCACCCATGTAATCGTCTGGAGTAACAACCTCTACCTTCATGATAGGCTCGAGGAGAACTGGTTTTGCTTTAGCACAAGCCTCTTTGAATGCCTGACGTGCAGCAAGCTCGAATGAGAGAGCATCTGAATCGACAGGGTGGAACGAACCATCGAGGAGGACAACTTTGAGGTTTTCTACCTCGTAACCAGCAAGAACACCATTCTTCATTGCGTCTTTGAAACCAGACTCAACAGCAGGAATGAATTCCTTAGGCACGTTACCACCTTTGACTTCGTTTTCGAACTGAAGACCAGTCTTGCCTTCGTCAACTGGGCTAACGCGAACGATAATATCAGCGAATTTACCACGACCACCAGTCTGTTTCTTGAATACCTCGCGGTGTTCAACAGTACCGTTGATAGCCTCACGATAAGAAACTTGAGGTTTACCTTGGTTACATTCAACTTTGAATTCGCGTTTCATACGGTCGATGATGATATCGAGGTGAAGCTCACCCATACCCTCGATAACGGTTTGACCCGTATCTTCATCGGTGTGGAAGCGGAAGGTTGGGTCTTCCTCTGCCAACTTCAAGAGGGCTGCAATCATCTTCTCGTTTTCTTTCTGAGTCTTAGGCTCAACAGAAACGCCAATCACAGGCTCAGGGAATACCATTGACTCGAGAACGATAGGAGCATCTTCTGCGCAGAGGGTATCACCAGTCTTAATATCCTTGAAACCTACAGCAGCGCCGATGTCACCAGCACCGATAGAGTCTTTAGGAATCTGCGTATTAGACTTCATCTGATAGAGACGAGAGATACGCTCTTTGTTGCCAGAACGAGTATTCAATACGTATGAACCTGCATCGAGGCTACCAGAATATACACGAATGAATGCCAAACGGCCTACGTATGGGTCGGTAGCGATCTTGAATGCAAGAGCAGCGAGTTTCTCGTTCTCATCGTGTTGACGGGTAATAGTCTCACCAGTGTTAGGATCTGTACCTTCAACAGCAGGAATATCTTTTGGAGAAGGGAGGAACGAAACGACAGCATCGAGAAGACGTTGAACACCCTTGTTGCGGAATGAAGAACCGCAAAGAACAGGGTTGATGGTCTGGTTGATGGTTGCCACACGGAGAGCGTTAAGAATCTCGTCCTCGGTGATAGAGTTAGGATCTTCCATGAACTTATCGAGAAGAGCCTCATCAGATTCAGCTACAGCCTCAACAAGTTTAGCACGCCACTCTTCTGCTTCAGCTTGCATGCTTTCGCGGATAGGACGATGCTCGAAAGTAGAACCGAGGTCAGCATGATCGGTCCAAACGATTTCGGTCATGGTGGTAAGGTCAACTACGCCTTCGAAAGAATCCTCAGCGCCGATAGGAATAACTACAGGCACAGGGTTAGCATGAAGAACGTCTTTGATTTGGCGAACAACTTCGTAGAAGTTTGCACCAGAGCGGTCCATCTTGTTTACGAAGCAGATACGAGGTACGCCATATTTACTAGCCTGACGCCAAACGGTTTCAGACTGAGGCTGTACACCACCTACAGCGCAGTAGAGAGCTACAGCGCCATCGAGGATACGGAGAGAACGTTCAACCTCAACGGTGAAGTCAACGTGACCCGGAGTATCGATGATATTGATTTTGTAGGTCTTGTCTTTGTACTTCCAGTTGGTAGTAACAGCAGCCGAGGTAATGGTAATACCACGCTCTTGCTCCTGCTCCATCCAGTCCATGGTAGCAGCGCCATCGTGCACCTCACCGATTTTGTGAGTAATACCGGTGTAGAACAAGATACGCTCAGTGGTCGTTGTCTTGCCAGCATCGATATGCGCCATGATACCGATATTGCGGGTCAAATGAAGATCTTGTGCCATAAAATTTGATAATAAAACTGATTATTAGAAACGGAAGTGAGCGAAAGCACGGTTAGCCTCAGCCATCTTGTGCATATCCTCTTTCTTCTTGAAGGCAGCGCCCTCATTGTTATATGCTGCTATGATTTCTGCTGCGAGTTTTTCTGCCATAGAGTGACCAGAGCGTTTACGCGAGAAGAGAATCATATTCTTAATACTGATAGAAACCTTGCGGTCTGGGCGAATTTCGGTAGGAACCTGGAAAGTAGCACCACCAACGCGGCGGCTCTTTACCTCAACCGAAGGTGTGATATTTTCAAGGGCTTTTTTGAAATATTCGAGAGCTGGTTTACCCTCTTTTTCAGCCTTTTCGTTTACGATGTCAAGAGCATCGTAGAGAATTGTGAATGCGGTAGATTTCTTACCATCAACCATGAGGTTGTTCACAAACTGTGTTACAAGAACGTCTCCAAATTTAGGATCCGGAAGAATTACTCTTTTCTTTGGTTTAGCTTTTCTCATTTTCTTTGTTTGTTTTCGGTTTTCATCTTCAGCTGTCAATCCGTCTTCAATGCTACCCTAAATATGTATGCATTTACTCAACTTGATCTTCAACCGGAAAAAACAAAACCTAATTAACTAATTACTTTTTAGCTGCTGCAGCTTTTGGACGCTTAGCACCATACTTAGAACGACGTTGTTTACGACCTTCAACGCCAGAAGCATCGAGAGTACCGCGAACAAGGTGATAACGTACACCTGGAAGGTCCTTTACACGACCACCACGTACGAGAACGATTGAGTGCTCTTGGAGGTTGTGACCTTCGCCCGGAATATAGGCATTCACCTCTTTACCGTTTGTCAAGCGCACACGAGCTACTTTACGCATAGCTGAGTTAGGTTTCTTAGGTGTAGTTGTATACACACGTACACATACACCACGACGCTGAGGGCATGAATCGAGTGCAGGAGATTTACTCTTGTCGATAAGTTTCTCTCTGCCCTTGCGTACCAATTGTTGAATTGTAGGCATTGTAAAAATTTTACCGTTAATATAATTTACTTATGCTCTTTCATAACTACCTATGACACAACGCCAAACAACATTGCACAATAGGCACACTATGAAATTTGCGAGCGCAAAGGTAGAATTTTTATTTCAATATCATCTAACACACAAAAATTTAGGAGAATTTAGTACAGTGGAGAGAGTAGAGAGTAGAGCGTAGTGTAATATGTAGTGTGCGATAAAATGCGTTAGCAAGCGACAAAATGCCAAACGACGCCAAAAAGCGCCAAACGATGTGCTCATGTGTGCTGCGATGCAATAAAACGCGACATAATGCACTATATGGCTTTTATGCGGCGAAATGACGGCGAGGGGCTTACGCGAGGCTTAGGATGTGCTTACACGATGTGCAGCAAATGTTTTGTATAAACTTTATATTTGGTACTGAAATTTCTTTGATGTGTAATTATGTAGAACGACAATGTCGAGTATAAAACAGATTATCGCAGAACGATTAAAATTTATGCAAGGCAGGAGTCTTGCTTTTAGCTACACCGTAGGCACAGCCTACGGAGAACGGGAAATATAAAACTTAGTTATGATTAGACAGAGGATAACGCCAGGAGCTATTTTGGAAATAAATGTGCATAATGATTTCTTTTGTTATGCACAAATACTACAAACTAAATCTTTGGCTTTTTTTGATTACAGAACTAAAGAAAGAATTTCTGAATTAGAACTTTTAGAGAATTCCAGTGTGCTTTTTATTGTAAAAGTTTATTTTGATATTATAACCCAGGGGTATTGGGTAAAAGTTGGGAAATTGCCAATAAGAGAAGAGTTGCAGGTCGCACCAATGCAGTATATTTATCATAAATTTGATAAGTTACAATTTGAATTATACGATCCAAATACAGGAGAAGACAGACCAAGCACCAAAGAAGAATGTAGAGGCTTGGAACGTTGTGCCGTTTGGAACAAGCACCATGTTGAAGATAGATTACGAGATTATTACAATGGTGTCCCATGCATTTGGTTGAAAGAAGATTATGAAATATTCAAAGATTAGTATTCATGACACAACCTGTAATCTGTTGATGCCACATTGGGTATAATATCATTAGGTAAACAAACAACAGCAAATGCAAAGTCCCCTGTTTGGCGTACCTTAGGTTTGTGACGGAAATAGGCTCCAACCTTGCAGAAACAATTGCGGTGAATATGGAAAATCTACAAAAAACTATAGCGAACGTGCAAGGCAGGAACCTTGCTTTTAGCAGCACCGTAGGCAGAGCCTACGGAGAACGGGGGCTGGACTATATATTGAAGATGCAAATCAATAACAATATGATTTTATGATGAAATTCGTGATTTCTGATTTGTTTTATATTATCTATCTAATAGGATTCGCCGCATCTATCTTTTGCGATAAAAATCCAATGTATATTGTTTATCATTATGATGACTTCCCAATATATGCCTCATTGACATCGCTAATAATTATATTAGATTCCTTATTGTTATGGGGTATCTGTTTATATTATTGGCATAAATGTGATAAGCGAAGATGGGTTTTTCTATCGATTTTTTTCTTGAATCTATTTTATATATGCTGGTATTATATAGAGATAAGAATAAAAACATGGAGAACTAAGCGCACAAAAGTTAGTTTCTTATGTATCTTCATAGTTGCAATCTTTTATAATTGTAGCATAGATGATTCGAGCATTTT
>JAEEGL017185606.1_pt1 | contig 28684 bp, 19 predicted proteins | sample 9134231 | NCBI WGS metagenome assembly JAEEGL01 (sample SAMN16246548, study PRJNA631951) | gut metagenome | biome: gut microbiome; feature: rumen; material: fiber-attached | host: Bos | place: Iran: Karaj | collected 2018-10 | reverse complement strand
TCGAATTCATGCTCTATCCCATCGGGGAAAACGAGTTCGGCAGGAAGGGCGGGATGCTCAAGTTGACCTTCAGCGACAGCTGTGTGGTGTACGACGAACTCACCTGCAAAAAGCTGTAAACATCATTTTACAAATTCCAGTTTGTCGGGCTGAAAACAGTGTATCATTTTGGCGCTTATTTTCAAGAATTACTGATGTTTCACATAAAACACGCAAAAAAGATCCTGAATCGAACTTATCTCGACTCAGGATTATCTCTTTTTCAGCGTTTTTGCTGAGGGTTATTGATTATAACGATTACTCCGATAAACTTGCTTTATAACTGTTTCCCCAGTCTTGCATGGACTTAAGAATCGGGCGCATACTCTCGCCCAGCTCTGAGAGCGCGTATTCCACGTGCGGAGGAACTTCTGGATAGACAGTGCGAGTAATGATGCCGTCTGATTCCATTTGCCGCAGGCTCTCGGTCAGAACCTTCTGACTGATCCCCTCAAGCGATTTATGTAATTCATTGAATCGCCACGAGCGGACGAGAAGATTACGGATGATAAGCAGTTTCCATTTGTTTCCGATAAGCGCAACTGTCGTCGCAACCGGACAATTCGGCAATTCTTCCTTAGTTTTCATATACTTCTCCATTACTTCATTTTTGAATGTTGCACTCATATTATATTGTAACGTAGGTAGTTTTTCAATCAGTTACAAAAAAGTGCGTACTTGTGCAAGACGAAATTGTCAGTATAATGATAAAAAAGGCGGTGATAAAAAATGATCATAAACACTGGACAAAGAACGGACATTCCGGCGTTTTACTCGGAGTGGTTTGTTAACAGGCTGTGCGAGGGATTTGTATGTGTGCGCAATCCGTATTATCCCGAGCAGGTCAGCCGTTACCGTCTCGACCCTTCGGTAGTTGACTGCATCGGTTTTTGTACAAAGAACCCCGCGCCAATGTTCAAACATATGGACTTGCTGAAAGACTACGGGCAATACTGGTTTGTCACAATCACGCCTTACGGACGAGATATCGAACCAAACGTGAAAGACAAGCACGAATTGCTCGAAGATTTCAAAAGGCTTTCCAAAATCGTAGGTGTCAATTCCATAGGCTGGCGGTACGATCCAATCTTTATAACCGACAAGTATTCGGCGGAATATCATTTGGGTGCGTTTGAAAAAATTGCGACCGCGCTCGAAGGATGCACGGAGACCGCAGTTATCAGCTTTATCGACCTATATGCAAAGGTAAAGCGCAACTTTCCCGAAGCGCGCGAGGTGAAAAAAGAAGAGCGGCTTTCACTCGGAGCCGAAATGGTACAGATTGCGAAATCACACGGAATGACTCTCAAACCCTGCGCAGAGGGAGACGATCTCGCCCAGTTCGGCGCGAACTGCGGCGGTTGTATGAGGATCAGTGACTACGAAAAAGCGATAGGAAAAATGCTGAACGCGCCAAAAAAGAAAGGAGCGCGGGCGGAATGCGCCTGTTATCTTTCCTGCGATATCGGCGCATACAACACATGCAAGCATCTTTGCAAATATTGTTATGCTAACGCCGAGCCATCAAAGGTGTTAGCTAAAAGCCTCAAGCACGATCCTACATCGCCGTTTTTAATCGGTAATTACGAGAAAGGCGACGTGATCAACGATGTTCAGCAGAAATCGTGGATTATAGGAGATCTGAAATGACACAGCAAGAAAAAAGATTGTACTTGATAAACTCTCTGCTTGCCGAACAACCTAGATACAGAAACACCGAAATACCGGTTGACGAACAAGGACAGAAAGACTTGCTCCGTACGCTGATGAACGTCCGCATGCCAGCGCCGTTGTCGGACGAATATATCGAAATCGAGAGCGAATATCTGAAAGAAGAAACGGCAGCAAAAGGAATCACGAGGCTTTCAGATCTGAGGCCCGTTGACGACTGCATTTATCTCTGGAAAGGCGACATCACTACGCTTGAATGCGATGCGATCGTAAATGCAGCAAACTCTCAGATGCTAGGCTGTTTTCATCCGCTTCACAACTGTATCGATAACTGCATACATACATTCGCTGGTCTTCGGCTTCGCAACAAGTGCAGCGAGATTATGCAGAAGCAGGGAAACGAGGAACCGGCCGGAAAGGCAAAGATAACGCCTGCATATAACCTACCGTGCAAATACGTTCTTCACACTGTCGGTCCGATCGTAAATGGAAGGCTCACGGATAAGCACGAAGAGCTGCTTGCGTCCTGCTACCGCTCCTGCCTTACACTTGCGGAAGAAAATGGACTCGGCAGCGTTGCGTTCTGCTGTATTTCCACCGGCGTTTTCGGCTTCCCGCAGCGGCGAGCGGCGGAAATCGCGGTGCAGACGATACGCGATTACAGGGCAAAAACACAAGGCAAAATCGAGGTGATATTCAATGTTTTCAAATCCGACGATTACGAAATCTATAGGGAGTTACTCGGATAATATACAGAAACTCAAAAAAGCGCTTGCAGAATGCGATGCGGTCGTAATCGGCGCGGGCGCAGGGCTTTCCACATCTGCCGGTTTTGTTTACAACGGCGAGCGATTCGAAAAGCATTTTTCTGATTTTGAAAAGAAATACGGCTTTACTGATATGTATTCTGGCGGGTTTTATCCTTACAACACATATGAGGAATTCTGGGCGTACTGGAGCCGATATATTTTCGTCAACCGATATACGAACGCTCCTAAGCCTGTATATAACAAGCTGTTTGATCTCGTAAAGGACAAGGACTATTTCATCATCACGACGAACGTCGATCACTGTTTCCAAAAGGCGGGATTTGATAAAAAAAGGCTATTCTACACGCAGGGCGATTATGGTCTTTTCCAATGCAGCGTTCCGTGCCATTTTAAAACATATGAAAACGAGGATATTGTCCTCCAGATGGTCAAAGAGCAGAAGAATATGCGCGTTCCGACCAGGCTGATTCCGAAATGCCCAATCTGTGGCAAGCCTATGACGATGAACTTGCGCTCAGATGACAAATTCGTCGAGGACGAGGGCTGGCATACGGCCTCGGAAAGATATGAAAACTTTCTAAGCTCACACAAAGGCAAAGTCCTGTACCTCGAACTTGGCGTAGGATACAACACGCCAGGCATCATCAAGATTCCGTTCTGGAATATGACAGCACAAAATCCTAAGGCAATCTATGCCTGCATCAACTACGGCGAAGCGGTCACGCTCGAGAAAATTGCCGGTCGCTCTATCTGCATTAACGGAGATATAGGTGAAATAATCACTTTGATAAAAAACGAATAATAGAATGCATGCAACAGACAGTTTTGATTCCAACGATTATGTCGTGTTTGTATAATCTTATTCTTAAACTATGAGAAAAGCACTGAAAACCTTTGTGGTATCAGTGCTTTTTGCTGTTTTTACAAGCAAGATGAAACATTGTCCGCATTGTTTCGATGAACAAATCTCTTTATTTTTTATAGTTATTATGTTATGCTAAATTTGTATTGTAACATCTTGAATGAAAATAAACCATTGAAAGTGAAATTGACTGCATTGTTAAAACTAAAGGGGAGCGAAAAGTGCTATGAAAAGGGTTTGGGTCATTGTTGTAAATATAGTTATCATGCTCGCCATGTTGGTATTCGTTGTTATTTATGCTGACTATGAGAACAAGGAAACAATCAAGAGGCAAACTGAGCATTTTGAAAATGCTACCATTACCATGGAGCATGTCACTGAAAACTATGTTGAAGGTGAACAGCGTATCTGTGATGTATGGGCAAGGTACATCAACAGCGAGGACATGACCATTGAAGATGCAATTTCATTCATCAGAATATCACATGTTCTACCGAACGCCTCGGCACACATAGTATATCTTGATACTCTTACTGGTTTATCCACAAGATCAAGAAAGGATGCAATCGATGATTATACAGTCTCTTATGAAAGAATGAATTTGCTGAATGATTTAAGTTGGATTGATGACATAGGAGAATCCATTAACATTTCACGCGCATATACAAACCCGGTAAATGGTGAAAATTCTATAGCTTTCTGCAATTATATTACGCTTCATGAACCAGATACCGGTAATTATCGAAAGGCTATATTATTGCGTGTTCTGCCCATCTCCGAGCTGGAACAAAAATGGGTTTTCCCACAAGAAGAGTTTGAAAGCACCGAACTTTCCTTAATAGATTTGGATGGCGACTACATAATCAAGGGGCATTCTTTCAAAAACTCCAATTTGATTGAGTTTTACAAGTCTTATAATGATCCTTCAAATGCATACAATTTCTTTGAAACAATTACTTCTGGAAATGGTTCGCTTACCATAAAGAATTCTAAAGGAGAAGATTGCATTCTCGCATTTACTCCGTTTGGCTCATCAGCAGAATGGACACTTGTGAGTTTTATGCCGATAAAGGATCTTAATATTAATACAGAAAACTGGCTGTTGATCGGTTTTGTTTCAATAGGGCTTTTGCTTTTGTTCGTATTTGACATGTTGTTCATGAGTTATTTCAATAAAAAACTCAAGGCAGCTGCTAAGGAAGCAGCTTCTGCAAGCAAAGCAAAAACAGACTTTTTATCAACTATGTCTCACGACATACGTACTCCAATGAATGCAATTATCGGATTTACGACAATTGCAGAAAAGAATATCGAAGATAAACAATTGGTGGGAGAAAACTTGCGCAAAATCACGCTTGCAAGTAACCATTTGCTCACTTTGATTAACGATATACTGGATATTTCTAAGGTAGAAAGCAAAAAACTAACTTTGAATCCTTTGAATTTTTCAATCGTTGAAACAGTCGAAAATCTTGTTAATTTGTCTCAACCGATGATTAAAGAAAAGAAAATTGATTTCGATTTCCGTATCAGCAAGATGGAAGTTGAGTATATATACGCTGACCAACTAAGAATTAATCAGGTCTACATAAATATACTTTCAAACGCAATCAAATATACAGAACCCGGTGGAAAAATCAGTGTTGATATGATTGAAGAAGAGAGCCAAAAAGCCGGATGTGTACGTTTGATTTACAGAGTGGCAGATACCGGTATTGGTATGAGCCCTGAGTATATGGCAAATATGTATCAACCATTTACTCGTCAGACAGATAGCCGAGTGAACAGCATTCAGGGAACCGGACTTGGACTTGCTATTACCAAACAGATGGTCGACTTGATGGGAGGCACTATCGATTGTCAGAGTGAACAAGGTAAGGGAACTACATTTACAATTACATTGGATATTCCGATAGCAGATATGCAATTAGAGGAAATGAAACTTGATCCGATGGATATCCTTATTGCAGATGATGATGAAATACTTCTCGAGACCGCAGTAGATACTCTGAAATCTCTTGGTTTGAATGTTGACATAGCAAGAAGTGGTCAACAAGCAATCAGCATGATAACACAAAGGCACGAAACCGGTAATGATTACAGTATAGTCATTCTGGACTGGAAGATGCCGGACATGGATGGTATTGAAACAATTAGCCAAATTCGGACCGGTGTTGATTCCAATATCCCGATTTTGCTTATTTCTGCCTATGAGTGGTCTGATATTGAGGAAAAAGCAAAGAATGCCGGAGCAAATGGTTTCCTCAGCAAACCTCTGTTCAGATCAACTCTCTATAATAAGATCAATGAGATTATGGGTACAGAAGTTAAGGTGGTTGAGCCTGAAAATGACACTTCCGATCTTGTTGGCATGAATATTCTTGTTGCTGAAGATAATGAGATAAACTGGGAGATTATTTCCACAATTCTCGACATGTACGGAATTACCACGGAACGCGCGGAAAATGGTCGAATCTGTGTTGAAAAAATGGAACAGGCATCTGAAGGATATTACGATTTAGTATTTATGGACGTTCAAATGCCTGAAATGAACGGGTTAGATGCTACAAAGGCTATTAGAGCTTTGGATAATAAATGGGCTTCTTCTATACCGATTATAGCAATGACAGCTGACGCATTTTCAGAAAACATAACAGAGTGTTTGAATGCCGGTATGAACGGACATATCGCAAAACCAATAGATATCAAATTAGTTATCAAGGAGATTCGAAGAATCAAGGAGGAAAAGAAAAAATGAAAAAACTGTTTTGTATTATTTTAGTTGTTTTCATGGCGGTGTCACTGGCAGCATGTGGAGGAAAGACACAGGATGAAGAATTCAAACCTGCTTTGGACACAAATACAAGCTGCAACATCACAGTTGTCGGTAGTTACGATAACTTTGAGGCGTTAGAGGCTGAATTTGACAGATTCAATAAGATTTATCCAAATGTTCGCCTTAGCTATTCAAAATTGGATGACTATAACAACACAATAGGAATGGCATTGGAAAGCAATAATAAGCCAAACATTTTCTTCTCCTATGCTTGGATGATCGGAAATGAAAAGTACAGTTCTGTTATTTCTCACGCTGAGATTCTCTCTGATCCAGCGCTCAAGATAAATATGAACTGCATCCGTCCGGGCCTTATTAACAAAGATGCTGATGGAAAAGTATATATGGTTCCTGTTTTCTCCAGAACCTATGGAATGTTGATAAACAAGAATCTATTTGAGAAGGAAGGACTAAGTGTTCCTACAACATGGGAAGAGTTGCTTAACGTATGTGAAGCATTCAGTAAAAAAGGTTACACAAGTCCAATGATGGGTTACAGCGCTAAGTCATCAAGTTGTTTAATGAACACTATTGCTTATCCATTGTTTGTTGCAGAACTTGCTAAGAACCCAGAAGCACTTGCTAAGGCAAATAATCTTGATTCAGCTGCAGGAGAATATATGCGTTCTGCATTGGAGAAAGTTGAGCAGTTGATTGATAAAGGTTGTGTTGATCTTGAAGAATGTGATAAGATTTCCGATAACTACACGAAAGTAATACTGAGATTCTTTGAAGGTGATGTTCCTATGATGATATGCACAGGTGACACTGTTTCAGGAACAAAGAAGCGTGAGAGTCAGTCAGAAGCATTTACAAAATCTCCTTTTGAATACTCATTTGCTCCAATTCCGTTAACAGATAAGGGTGGATATTTTATAGATAGTCCTTCAATTGAGTTCTCGGTCAACAAGGATTGTGAAAATCTGGATATGACAAATGAATTCATTAGATTTTTGATTTCGAATAAAGAATTGAGCCAGATGGCTTCGATCAAACGTCTTGTAACACCAACATCAGATTTGTCATTTGACGCAGTATATGCTCCTTTTTGCAAAATGCCAGCTGAGCGTACATTTTCACCTGAGGTACTTGGCATTAAGGATCAGCTGACTGTTCAGATTCGTATTGCTTCTTTCAAAGTTGGCAAAGGCGAACTCAGTATAGATGAAGCAATTGAAATGTACGGAAAATTCGAATAAATCAGAGAAATACTATTGTTTGGCAAATGTGAACTACTCGGCAATATTACGCCGTGTAGTTCATAAAAAATGTTCAAATCCATATAAATATTTGTGTTGGAGAAAAAGATTTGATTAAAGTTGTATTTATCGATATAGATAATACGCTCCTGAGCTTTTCGGGATATGTAAAAGAAGCAATGAGAGATGGCTTTTGTTATTATGGATTAAAGCCATACAATGAAGACATGTTCCCGGTGTTTGAAATAATCAATAACTCCTTGTGGAGACAAGTCGAACAGGGAACTTTGACTTTTGAAGAACTAATAAAATGCAGATGGAACCTTATATTGAGAGCACTTGGTATAGATTTCGATGGAGAAGAGTTTGAAAGCTATTTCAGAAAAAAGTTGTTTAACAATGCTGTGCCCGAAGAAGGCGCAATAGATCTGTTGAAATATCTGAGCGGTAAGTATCTGGTGTGCGCAGCAAGCAATGGCCCCTACGAACAACAGGTTAACAGACTTAGAGTGGGAAATATGATTGATTACTTTACTCACTGCTTTATTTCTTCTAAAGTTGGTGCACAAAAACCAAGCAGGCAATTCTTTGAGTATTGTTTTGATGTATTGAGAAAAAACAATTATCCGGATTTGTTGCCTGACGAGGCAATCATGATTGGTGATTCTGTCACGTCAGATATTAAAGGTGGATTGGATTATGGTATGCACACCTGTTTTTACAAAAAGCATAAAAAGTCAGAAATCACCGATTCAGGAGCTGAATACGAAGTGGACAGCCTCTCTGAAATCAAAAACATTTTGTAAGAATTAACGATAAAAAAAGAGTATTTAAACTGGACCTGGAGATTAAGGAACGATGGACTACAAGGTTGTAGATAAAAATGAATATTACAGAAAGGGAGTATTTCGTCACTTTACAGAAGACTGCAAGTGTTCGACGTCTATGACTGCCAGAATAGATGTAACCGATCTTGTTGATTACTCCAAAAAGACTGAAACAAAGTTTTACCTTAACTTTCTGTATGTATTGTGTAAAGTCCTTAATTCACGCGAAGATTACAGGATGGGATATCTTTGGCAAACCGATGAACTGATTTGCTATGACGCAATCAATCCTATACAGTATGTCTTTCACGATGATACTGAGACCTGCACAGTTGTTTATTCATTTTATAATGAGGATTATAAAAAATTCTACGCTGATGCTTTAAGAGATCTCGAAGAAGCAAAAAAAACAAGGGAATACCAGCTAGATATGGAAAATCATCCGAACTGGTTTGATGCATCGTTTATTCCTTGGCTTTCTTATGATTCACTTAATATAGAACTTCCGGATGGATATCTGTTTTTTGCGCCAATAGTCAACTGGGGAAAATACAGAGAGGAAAACAATAGAATTGTCATGCCGGTGAGTGTTCGTATGAATCATGCGATTGCCGATGGCTATTTAATAGCAAATGTTTTTCGTTTGTTGGAAAAGGAAATAAAACAATTAACTAAAAATGATCAGTAATTAACCAAATTGTTTGGGGGATAACTATGGATTATGAATTGTTGAACGAGCAGTTATTGGCTATAACGGAGAATGTTAACAATAACATTACCAATTATGCAAATGCTTCAGCGCTGCTTTTTAATTCATTGGAAGATATAAATTGGGCAGGGTTTTATATTGCAAATGGAGATGTTCTAGAGTTAGGCCCATTTCAAGGAAAAGTTGCATGTACTGTTATTCCGAAAGGAAAAGGAGTATGTGGTCATGCTTATGAATCTGAAAAGACTGTAGTGGTGGATAACGTTCACAATTTCTCGGGGCATATTGCTTGTGATTCAGCTAGTAACTCAGAAATCGTCATTCCTGTTTTCCATAAGAAAGCAGTTGTCGCAGTTCTGGACATTGATAGCCATAAGTTTTCAAGATTTGATGATACGGACAGAAAAGGCTTGGAAGAATTCGTAAAGATATTGGAAAAAACACTTGGTTAAAAACGGAGGCATTTATGAGCGATTACTTTGGCAAAGAGACTTTTAAGCTGGGATTCGGACTGATGAGACTTCCAAAACTACCTTCTGGTAAAATTGATGTGGAACAGTTCAAAGTTATGGTAGATAAATTTATATCTGCCGGAGGTACATATTTTGATACAGCATATGTATATGATAACGGAGAATCTGAAGAAGCAACCAAAAAGGCACTTGTAGATAGATATCCAAGAGACAAATATACATTGTGCACAAAATTAAATGCAAAGTTCCAGAGTCCTGATGAAGAAAGTGCAAAACAGCAATTCTACACATCATTGAAGAGAACAGGCGCAGGGTATTTTGATTATTATCTTTTGCATGCAATTCAGAGAAACAATATAGATAAGTATGATGAATACCATCTATGGGATTATGTAAAGGAACTGAAAGAAAAAGGCTTGATTAAGCATTATGGATTTTCTTTCCACGGAGATCCTGCTTTGCTTGAAGAACTCCTTACAAAACATCCTGATGTGGATTTTGTTCAACTACAGATAAATTATGCTGACTGGAACAACCCGAGTGTAGCTTCAAGAATATGTTACGAGATAGTACGTAAACACGGAAAATCCATAACTGTAATGGAGCCTGTCAAAGGTGGTGCGCTTGCAAATCCGATGCAGAGCATTAAAGATTTGTTTGATAAAGCTAATCCCAATGCTTCTTACGCATCATGGGCTATCAGATATGTTGCATCAATGGATGGAATAATTACTGTTTTGTCAGGCATGAGCAACATAGCACAGATGGATGACAACCTCTCATACATGAGAGACTTCAAACCGCTTTCAGATGAAGAACAAAAAGTAATTCAGGCAGCTCAGACAGCCCTTGAAATGGACAATACAATCAAATGTACAGCTTGCCATTATTGTACAGAAGGTTGTCCCATGAACATACCAATTCCGGAAATATTCGACGTTAAAAACAGGGAAGTTAAATTCCCAAGCTGGGATAAAGGAAAGAGAGGGTACATGAATGTTACAAGAAACAGAGGAAAAGCATCAGACTGTATACAATGCGGTCAGTGCGAATCCGCTTGTCCTCAGCACTTGGAAATAATCAAATTGCTAAAGGATTGCAGAGTTTTTGAATAAATAGCTTAAAAGAGAGGTGTTGCAGCGATTGCAACACCTCTTTAAAAATGTCTTATACTATTTAATAATAAAGAATCAGACTCTTTGTACACCAATTTTTGTCATCTGACCATTGAGATCCCATTCTTTTGAATTGTCTGTTTCTTTATCAAAAACAACGTCATTCGCAAGGACTTCAACTTTAAGTACATCGAAATTCTTTTTGATTATCTCTTTTATCAATTCATTTCCGGAGATATATACTATAATTCTGTCCATGACCTCAAATTTGCTGTCTTTACGCATTGTTTGAATCTTGGACACTATTTCTCTCATGTATCCTTCTTCAATCAATTCTGGCGTCAAATTCGTGTCAAGAACAACTGTAACACCATGGTCTGAAGCTGAAGCAAAGCCTTCTTTCTGAACCATCTCAATGAGCAGGTCATCTTTTGTGAGTTCTGCTGTTGTGTCAGATAACTCAAGTTTCAGAACGCCGGTTGAGTTGATTTGATCCATAGCGTCATTGCCGTCTATTTCTGATAGCAGAGTTCTGATTTGACCGAGATACTTGCCGTATTTAGGTCCTATTGTCTTGAGCTGAGGCTTCATATTGTATGTGGTGAAATCTCTTACATCTGTTGTATATGTTACCTTTTTGACGTTCAGTTCATCTGCAATTATTTCTGTGAAATACTCAGACAAAGTGAAATCTGCTTTAACATACATGTTAGCAAGAGGCTGTCTGTTTTTGATCTGGACATTGTTTCTTGCAGAACGTCCGAGAACAACAACATCAAGAACTTCTTCCATGTGTTTTTCAAGTTCACTGTCTATCATAGAAGCATCAAAAACAGGGTAGTCACAGAGGTGAACGCTTATAGGTGCTTTGTCATCGACACTGCATACCAGATTGCGGTAAATTTCTTCACTCATGAATGGAATAAACGGAGCAGCAACTTTAGCCAGTGTGACAAGAGCTGTGTAAAGAGTCATATAAGCATTAATCTTGTCTTGTTCCATACCGGGTGTCCAGAAACGTTCACGACATCTTCTAACATACCAGTTGGATAATTCATCAACAAAGTTTTCAAGAGCAGCAGCCGGTTCTGTTGTCTTATAGTTTGCCAATTGATTATCTACAGTCTGAACCAATGTGTTAAGCTTAGAAAGAAGCCACTTGTCCATAACGGAAAGTGAAGCTTTATCAAGGGTATATTTTGAAGCATCAAAATTGTCGATATTTGCATATAGAACAAAGAATGCATATGTATTCCACAATGTGCCCAAGAACTTTCTCTGACCTTCGCTTACGGCGCCGTCATAGAATCTGCTTGGAAGCCAAGGAGCGCTGTTAGTATAGAAATACCAACGAATAGCATCGGCTCCGTGTTTAGAAAGAGCTTCAAACGGATCAACTGCATTGCCTTTAGACTTGGACATCTTTTGTCCGTTTTCATCCTGAACCAGTCCAAGAACTATAACATTCTTGAATGCTGCTTTTCCGAATATAAGTGTGGAAATAGCGTGAAGTGAGTAGAACCATCCTCTTGTCTGGTCGACTGCTTCTGAAATGAAATCTGCAGGGAAAGTTCTTTCAAATAATTCTTTGTTTTCAAATGGGTAGTGATACTGAGCAAAAGGCATTGAACCTGAGTCGTACCAACAGTCTATAACTTCAGGAACTCTGTGCATAGGCTCGCCTGTTGTCGGGCTGTAAACAACAATGTCATCAATGTAAGGTCTGTGAAGTTCTACTGTTTCTGCAGCTGGATTTTTGCTGAGCTTAACCAATTCTTCACGGCTGCCTATACATATCTTTTCGCCGCTGTCGCTGACCCAAATCGGAAGAGGAGTTCCCCAATATCTGTTTCTTGAAATGCCCCAATCCACTGCGTTTTTGATCCAGTCACCGAATCTTCCGTCTTTCATTGAAGCCGGAATCCAGTTTATGGTGTTATTGTATTCAACGAGTTGATCTCTTACTGAAGACATCTTTATAAACCAAGACTCTCTTGCATAATAGATCAAAGGAGTGTTACATCTCCAGCAGAACGGATAGCTGTGTTCAAACTGTGGAGCTGCGTAGAGAAGACCACGAATCTTCAAGTCTTTCAATATTTCAGGGTCTGCGTCTTTTACAAACATACCAGGCCATTTTGTGTCGCTTGTCATGCAACCTTTTGTATCAACCAATTGAACAACAGGAAGGTCATATCTTTTTCCTACTTCATAGTCGTCCTGACCGAAAGCAGGAGCAATGTGAACTATACCTGTACCATCAGTCAATGTTACATAGTCTGCACAAGTAACAAAGAAGCACTTTTTGTTTGGAACATAGTCAAACAGTGACTCATATTCCTTATATTCCAGATCTTTACCTTTGAAATGTTCTTCAACTGTGTATTCTGTTTTGATTACTGAATCTAGCAGGGCCTCAGCCATAATGTAATGTGTGTCATCTGTGCTTATTTTCACATAATCAAATTCGGGTCCTACGCAAAGCGCAACGTTAGATGGAAGAGTCCATGGCGTAGTTGTCCAGGCCAAGAAATATGTGTTTTCTTCGCCTTTTACTTTGAATTTTGCAATAGCAGATCTTTCTTTAACATCTTTATATCCCTGAGCTACTTCATGAGAAGCCAAAGGAGTTCCACATCTAGGACAATATGGAACAATCTTATGACCTTCATAGAGAAGACCTTTGTCCCAGATTTGTTTTAAAGACCACCATTCTGACTCGATATAGTTGTCGTCATATGTAACATATGGATGATCCATATCAGCCCAATAAGCAACAGTGTTTGAAAAGTCTTCCCACATTCCCTTATATTTCCAAACGCTTTCCTTGCATTGCTGAATGAATGGAGCCATACCATATTTTTCAATTTGCTCTTTTCCGTTCAGACCGAGTTTTTTCTCAACTTCGATTTCAACCGGAAGACCGTGTGTGTCCCATCCGGCTTTTCTTATTACATGTTCACCCTTCATACAACGATATCTAGGATACAAGTCCTTAATAACTCTTGTAAGAACGTGGCCTATGTGCGGTTTGCCGTTTGCTGTTGGCGGTCCGTCATAGAAAGAGAAGTCGGGATTTCCTTCTCTCTGTTCATCACACAATTTATTGATGCGGTTGTCCATCCAGAATTTAACTATCTTTTTCTCGGATTCGACAGCATCTCTGTTAGGTGACACTTTTTCGTACATGTTTTTCCTCCAAAAAAATAACTCCGTACCCATAGTGCGGGACGGAGCAAATAATATCCGTTATACCACCCGACTGCATACTTCATATGCTGCTCATTTTACGGTTAGCTTCCGTCATTTCTTACTTTTATTCGGAAATGCAACTCGGGAGTGATCTTCATATATACGTCATCTGCTGAAATCTCACCGCAATCAGCTCTCTTTGAGAATCGTGTATAACTACTGTCTCCGTCATAGTCTTTCGGCGTCACGCGTGTATTATATACTTACATCAATTATAGTGTCAAGTGCTAATAGAAAAAATTGAAACTATTTAAAGAAACTACTCAAAGATATATAATAAAAAAGTGAAAACTGATTGAGTATTTGGTATAATGGCTTTTGTAAAACAAGGAGCTGAAGAGATGGAAAGAGCGATTATAGAGAAGTTATCTTCGATTTGTGATATAAAAGAGAATTATAAACTATCAAAAATGTCATCTTTCAAAATCGGTGGAGAGGCCGAAGTGGTAGCTTATCCAAGCAATATAGACCAAATGACGGCAATTGCAAAATTAGCTGAATCTCACAAACTGAAATTTAAGATTATTGGAAACGCCAGCAATGTTCTGTTTTCCGATAAAGGATATGAAGGCCTTATCATAAAGACAAGCAAGATGAACAAAATATACTTCAAGGGAAACGAAGTGCTTGTTGAGGCCGGAGTTCCAGTTACTAAACTTGCAATGGAAGTATACAAATATTCTCTTGAGGGACTTGAATTTGCATTTGGCATCCCGGGAAGTATGGGCGGAGCCGTATTTATGAACGCAGGTGCTTTTGGAAGTGAATTCAGTTCTATCATCAATTACGTAAATGTTTTGAATTCTCATGGCAAAATAGAAACTATAGAAAAAAGCAAGTGTCAATTTGCGTACAGAGACAGTGTTTTCCAACATAACAATTGTATAATATTGTCTGCTTCTCTCAATTTACACAAGGGAAACAGAGAAGAAATCAAAAACAAAATGAACAACTATATGTTTGAAAGACTTGAAAAGCAACCTCTGGATAAACCAAGCGCAGGCAGTGCTTTTAAAAGACCTAAGAACTCATTTGCAGGGAAATTAATTGAAGACGCCGGGCTGAAAGGGTTTACAGTAGGCGGAGCCAAAATATCTGAAAAGCATGCTGGCTTTATAATTAACGATAATTCAGCTACAAGTGATGATGTAATGGAATTGTCGGACAAAGTAATAGAGATAGTTAAGAACAAGTTCGACGTTGAGCTTGAACGAGAGTTTGAATACATAGAATAGGAGAATTATCTTGTCTTTTTCTTCTGAAGTTAAAAAGTCAATATCTCAGATATTTCCAGATTCAGAGCCTGAAATTGATGCTGAACTCATGGGAATGGTTATTTATGCAAAAAAGGTTTGTGAATATGAAATAATCTTTTCAACCGACGTTGCATCTGTTTCTGATGTTTTTTCAGGGCTTTTGCTTGCAGATTTTAACATAGAAGCAGTTCCTCAGATTGTTCAGGTGAGTGAGAACAAGGGACAATATAAGACAATTCTTTCCGGGGATGAAGCTTATAAAGTTTTCTCGCACTTTTTTGCTAATGGCAACGTTCTTATAAACCATTCTTTTTTGGAAAGCGACAAGCAGAAAATTGCCTTTTTAAGAGGTGCTTTTATGTCTTGTGGCTATGTTAATTCTCCGGATAAAAACTATGATATTGAATTCAGATTCGACACAGCAGATATTGCTGTAGATTTTGCTTCATATATGGCTGGACTGTTTGAGATGCCGAAACTCACTGTCAGAAAAGGTAACCAGATTGCTTACTACAGAAACGGAAACATAGTTGGAGATATATTGTCATACATTGGTGCCAGAAGCGAAGCTTTCGAAGTAATGAATGCTCAGGCGTACAGATCAATAAGAAATGAGCAGAACAGACAAACTAACTTTGAAATTGCCAACATATCTAAACAAACCGAATCATCCATAGAACAAATTGAAGCCATCAATTGGCTCATTAAGAATAAAAAACTCGGAAAAATGTCAACTCAATTGAGAATGACCGCAAAACTTAGATTGAATAATCAGACTTTGTCTTTGTCTGAATTAGCTCAACTTGAAATACCTCCGGTGTCAAAATCACAGGAGAGTAAAAGACTTAAACAAATTGTAGAGTATTGTAAATCACTTAAAAAGAATCAGGAGTAAACATGTCGTTTTGTCATCTTCACTTGCACAGTGAGTACAGTCTTCTGGACGGTGCCTGCAGAATTGAAGACATTGCAAAAGCCGCATACGATAACCACATGAATTCGGTTGCAATTACCGATCATGGTGTTATGTATGGGGTCGTAGACTTTTGGATTGCATGCAAAAAATACGGCATTAAACCTGTAATAGGATGTGAAGTTTATGTAGCTCCTGCTTCTATGCTTGATAGAAAAGATCAGAAGAGATATCATCTGATACTTCTGGTTAAAAACGAAACAGGGTACAGAAACCTCATCTACATGGTATCTAAGAGTTTTACCGATGGCTTTTATACTAAGCCCAGAATAGATCTCGATTTACTCAGTGAGCACCATGAAGGATTGATATGTCTATCTGCTTGTCTTGCTGGATACATATCCCAGATGGTAGCTTCAGGCAATTATGAAGAAGCAGAAAACCACGCATTGAAGATGGATTCTTTGTTTGGCAGGGGCAACTATTATCTGGAACTGCAAAACCATGGAATAGAAAGACAAAATGAAGTAAATGAATTCATTCTTCAGATGCATAATAAACACGGCATTCCTATGGTTTGTACAAACGATGTCCACTACATCAATAAGAGTGATGCAGATAACCAGGCAATGCTTATGTGCATTCAGACAAACAGCAAGTTTTCTGATGGTCGACCATTCGGATTTGAAACAGACGAGTTTTATTTCAAAAACGAAGAGCAAATGAGAAAACTGTTTGGTAATTATGAAGGCGCAATAGAGAACACTCAACTGATTGCAGATATGTGCAATTATGATTTTGATTTCTCGCACCTGTATCTGCCTAGATTTACTCCTTCATCGGGTGAAGATCCTGTTCAGTTCCTTAAAAGACTTGCATATGAAGGCTTTGAGAGAAAAACAGCTTCAAAAGAGATAATTTATACAAGTGTTAATACTGAAAAAACCTATCTGGATCGCATTGACTATGAATTGTCTGTCATAGAGAAAATGGGGTACTCAGAATACTTCCTTATAGTGGCTGATTTTATAAATGCAGCTAAATCCATGAACATTCCTACTGGTCCCGGAAGAGGTTCAGGCGCCGGGTCTCTTGTTGCATATTTAATCGGAATCACAGACGTTGATTCTATTAAATATGATCTGATGTTCGAGAGATTCTTGAACCCTGAAAGAGTCAGCATGCCTGACTTTGATACGGATTTTGATTACGAGCGCAGAGATGAAGTAATTCAATATGTGACTGAAAAGTACGGAAAAGACAATGTTTCAGGTATCATAACTTTCGGAACTCTTTCAGCCAAAGCTGTTGTCAAGGACGTAGGAAGAGCACTTGGCATGAGTTATTCCGATGTAGATAAAGTTTCAAAGACTATTCCTGACGGCTTGCATGTTACTTTAAAACAGGCGTTGGAAGGAAAACTCGGAGAGCTGTACAGAGAGAATGCTGAAGTCGAGAGATTGATTAATTTCTCTATGGCTCTTGAAGGAATGCCAAGACACGCATCTGCTCACGCGGCAGGTATAGTTATAACTGACAGGCCTGTTTATGACTATGTGCCTATGACTACCGGAAACGACATGGTTTTAACACAATTTCCAATGGAAACAGTAGCGAAATTGGGACTGTTGAAATTCGATTTTCTAGGCCTTAGATACCTCACTATAATTGATGACACTGAAAAGCAAATCAGAAGGTATGAGCCCAATTTCAATATCAAGCTTGTTGACGTGTCAGACAAAGATACTTATTCACTTATTTCTTCGGGTCAAACAGAAGGCTTGTTCCAGCTTGAATCAGCCGGCATGAAGAATCTTCTAATCAAGATGAAACCTACTTGCCTGGAAGATATTATCATCGCTATTTCCTTGTACAGACCGGGTCCTATGGATTCCATACCAATGTACCTTGAAAACAGGCTTAATCCTGAAAAAATCAAGTACAAACATGAACTATTGAGAGATATTCTTGAAGTTACATCCGGTTGTATTATTTATCAGGAACAAGTAATGCAGATATGCAGAACCATTGCAGGGTTTACATTTGGCAGAGCTGATGTTATCAGGCGCGCCATGTCCAAAAAGAAAGCTGCAGAAATGGAGAAGGAAAGAAAAGCTTTCGTATACGGGGATAAGGATGAAAACGGAAACGTCTTGTGCAAAGGTGCAATTGCAAACGGAGTTTCTGAAGAAACAGCCATAGAAATATTTGATGAAATGTCATCATTTGCAAGTTACGCATTCAACAAGAGTCATGCGACTGCATATGCTGTTTTATCATTCAGAACCGCATACCTTAAAAAGCATTATCCATGTGAGTTTTTAGCTTCGCTTTTGACTTCTGTTATGGGTAACCTTAACAAGACCGCAGTATACATGGAAGAAGCAAAAAAGATAGGTATTTCCGTATCCGGTCCGGATATCAACGAAGGATATGAGAAGTACAGCGTCGTGATGAATAATGGAGTAAAATCCATCAGATTTGGATTGCTAGGCATTAAAAATGTCGGTTTGTCTTTCCTGCATGAAATAGTCAAAGAAAGAGAGAATAACGGAAAGTTTAAATCATTCACTGATTTTATCAGCCGAATGATTGACAAAGACATTAACAAAAGACAAATTGAGTACCTGATAAAGAGTGGAGCTTGTGATTCACTTGGTAATTACAGAAGCCAGCTGCTCGCAGAATATGAAGCAATAATAGACAAGTATTCAAGAAAATTGAAAACTCAGCAAGAAGGTCAGTTTGACTTTTTCTCAATGACAGAAGACACCGATTCAGTTGATCTAAATTACGAGTATCCGCAACTTCCGGATTTGTCATTGAAAGAGAAGCTGTCACTTGAAAAAGAGAGCACAGGCATGTTCTTTTCGGGTCACCCCATTGACAGTTATTCAGAGCATTCAAAAGTACTGAAAGTTGTACAGATAAGTGATATTAACAATTCGTTCTCTGAAGAAGAAACACACTTGTATAAAGACGGACAATCCGTTACTATTGCTGGAATTATTTCATCAAGAGTAGACAAAAAGACAAGAGCTGGTGACCCAATGGCCTTTGTCACCATTGAGGACAGGTATTCTGAGATTGAATTGGTTGTTTTCCCGAAAGTTTTGGACAATTACAGATCTTTGTTTATTGTGGACAAGCCGATAGCAGTAATGGGTAAGATAAGTTTGTCTGATGACAAAGTTCCAAAGATATTGGTTGAAAAAGCAATAGCATTGATGCCTAATCCCAAAGGTGTCTCGTATTCAGGAAACAATGATGATAAAACTGAACCGGTTGAAGTAAATCAGGATAAAGAAATAGAAAAACTATATCTGAAACTCAAAACTCACAATGAGGTTTTGATGAAAAGAATTGCGGTAATCTCAAGTCTTTTCCCAGGCAGCACAAGTCTTATATTGTTCTTTGAAGACACTAAAAAAACGGCTGTAATGCAAGGCGGAATAAGCATTAATAAGACGCTAATTGAATTGTTTTCGAGAATGCTTGGCAATGATTCAATAGCAACAAAATGATAAAAATTGGGGAGCAAATGCTCCTCTTTTTTCATGCCAATATTGATTATTATTTAGTGTTAGTCTATAATTAATTGATTACACGCGAGAGGGGATAGCGTAAATGTATAAAAATGACGAATTGGCACCATATCTTTTTCACCAGGGCACGAATTTTACAGCATATAACTGGCTGGGATGCCACATAGAAAGACCCGATGGAAAATATAAGTACACTTTCCGTGTTTGGGCACCAAACGCAAGACAAGTAAATCTTGTCGGAGATTTTAACGGTTGGACCGACTCAACTCCTATGGAAAGACGTGATGACGGCACTTGGTATGCCGAAATTCTGGCAAATGATTCCTATGTAGGAAACAAATACAAATACAAGATTTTTTCTCGCAGAAAAACAGTGATGAAATCTGATCCCTATGGTTTCTTCTCTGAAAATCTTAACCAAACAGCATCAATTATTTGGGACATAGATAATTTTGAGTGGTCTGATGAAGAATGGATCAGCAAACGATATATTCCTTTTGACAATTCTTCCTCGCATTTTTATCATGCGCCAATGAACATATACGAAATGAACCTTGCATCTTGGAGAACAAGAGAAGGACGCTCAAATGTCGGTGGTCAGAACTATTTGAACTACAGAGAAATAGCAGCTCAACTCGTTCCGTATCTGAAAGAGATGAATTACACACACGTTGAGTTCATGCCTTTAACTGAGCACCCTTTTGATGGTTCTTGGGGATACCAGGTTACAGGATATTATGCGCCGACTTCAAGATATGGAACACCTCAGGACTTTGCATATCTTATAAACGAACTTCACAAGGCAAACATCGGTGTAATTATGGACTGGGTTCCTGCACATTTTCCAAAAGATGAGCATGGATTAATAGATTTTGATGGTACACATCTTTACGAATACCAGGGTAAAGACAGGATGGAACACAAGACTTGGGGAACCAGATGTTTTGATGTTGGCAGACCTGAAGTTCAATCGTTTTTGGTTTCCAATGCATTGTTCTGGATGAGACAATATCATGTCGATGGATTGAGAATAGATGCCGTTGCAGCAATGTTATATCTCGACTTTGATAAAAAGCCCGGAGAATGGATTCCAAACGATGAAGGCAATAACCACAATAAAGAAGCCATGGCTTTCTTCAGAAAATTAAACACGGCTGTGTTTGGAGAATTCCCATATGCGCTGATGATTGCCGAAGAATCCACTGCTTGGCCGATGCTGACTAAACCTGTCAGTATGGGAGGACTGGGATTTAATTTCAAATGGAATATGGGATGGGCAAACGACATGTTTGAATATGTCTCTGTCAATCCATTATTCAGAAAATATCATCACGGAAAACTTACATTCCCGATGGTTTATGCATACAGCGAAAACTACGTTTTACCTGTATCTCATGATGAAGTAGTACATTGCAAGAAGTCGTTGCTTGACAAGATGTATGGAGACTACAACGAAAAGTTTGCGTGCATGAGAGTCTTCTTGATGTATATGATGACTCTTCCCGGAAAGAAGATGCTTTTCATGGGAACAGAGTACGCACCTTTCAGAGAATGGGATTATCAGAATCAATTGGAATGGTTCATGCTTCAGTATCCAAACCACAGGATGATGAGAGAGTATGTCAAAGACTTGAATGGTGTGTATGTTAACAGCAAACCTCTGTATGAAATAGATGACAGCTGGGATGGATTCCAGTGGATTGAAGCTGATCAGAGCGATTGGAACACATTGGCTTATCTCAGAAGAGATTCTCAAGGAAATGAATATTACGTTGTCTTGAACTTTTCTCCTGAAGAAAGAAAAGATTATTACGTTAAAGTTAAACAATCAGGTGTTTACAGCGTAGTAATCTCATCAAACGATCAAAAATACGGCGGATGGATCAAGAATTTCAAACAGATTCGTTCACACAGTTACAGAGAAAATAAACAATGGCACCATGGTATCAAATTTGATTTGCCTTACTATGGAGCATACATAATAAAATTCGTTAGAAAGTGAGAAGGGGCTGAAAAATGTTTAGAAAAAAAGAATGTGTAGCTATGCTTTTGGCCGGAGGTCAGGGTAGCCGACTTTACACACTTACTGAAACTATGGCAAAACCTGCAGTACAGTTTGGGGGAAAATACAGAATCATTGATTTCCCTCTGTCAAATTGTGTCAATTCAGGAATAGACACAGTTGGCGTTTTGACACAATATCAGCCACTTGTTCTGAATGAATATATTGGTAATGGTGCTGCTTGGGATTTGGACAAATCATCAGGAGGCGTTCATGTTTTACCTCCATATCAGGCTAAAAGAGGATCAGACTGGTATAAGGGAACAGCTAATGCCATTTATCAGAATATCAATTTCATCAAAAGATACTCTCCGAAAGTTGTTTTGATTCTTTCCGGTGACCACATCTATAAGATGAATTATGCAAAAATGATCAGAGAGCACTTAAAGAACAATGCTGATTGTACAATTGCTGCTCTTAAAGTGCCGATGGATCAGGCTTCAAGATTCGGAATTCTGAATACAAAAGACGACAATAAGATCATCGAATTTGAAGAAAAGCCCGCAAACCCTAAGAGTGATAAAGCTTCTATGGGAATATATGTATTCAGCACAGATGTTTTGCTTGAATACTTGACAATGGATGAAAAAGACCCAACATCATCAAATGATTTCGGCAAGAACATAATTCCTAAAATGCTTGCAGATGGAAAGACAATGTTTGCTTACGACTTTGAAGGATATTGGAAAGATGTAGGAACCATCTCAAGTTTGTGGGAAGCAAACATGGATTTACTAGGCAAAAAGCCTGTATTTAATCTATTCGATCGAAGTTGGAGAATTTACTACAGACACAACGCTGAGCCCCCTCAGAGAATAAATGCAGGTGCTCAGGTAGATAACTCGTTGATTACTGAAGGATGCGATATCTCAGGTACAGTTATCAATTCAGTTATTTCAAATGGCGTTGTAGTAGAAAAAGATGCTGTAGTAAAAGATTCTGTTCTAATGAGCGGTGTGGTCGTTAAGAGCGGAGCAAATGTAAGCTATGCTATCATCGATCACGACACCACAATCGGAAAAGATTCAGTTGTCGGCAATAAGCAGGTGGGCAACAAATCACCGATTGTCTTGGGTGCAGACCTGGTTGTTCCGGATGGTTCAAATCTATCAGGCAGCATTATAGTTGATGACGAAAATCTAGATGAATATTTGGAGAAAGGAGCTAAAAGATGAATACTCTGGCAACTGGACTTATATTTTCAAACATCCATGACAGCACTCTTCACGATTTGACTCGTGTGCGTTCAACCGCAGCAATTCCTTTCGGATGCAGATACAGACTCATAGATTTTGCTTTGTCAAACATGGTTAATTCCGGTATCTACGATGTCAATATCATTACTCACAATAATTACCATTCACTAATGGACCACATAGGTAGTGGTAAAGACTGGGATTTGGCAAGACGTTCAGGAGGCGTTCGTTTTTTACCTCCATTTATTACAGCATACGCAAACTCGGAGAATAATCTGTACAACACAAGATTGGAAGCACTTATGAGTGTTAACTACTCAATAGCATCTTTCAACAGCAAATATGTTGTATTGAGCGATTGTGATGTTGTATGTAACATTGATTTGAGAGAAGTTCTGAATCAACACATTGATTCAGGAGCAGATGTTACTTTTGTAGTCAAGAAAATAAAACCAAACCCTGAAATGGCAAAGCACAATGCTTTTATTGATTCAGATGAGAATGGAAATGTAACCAATTTTACATATAAACCATTGAACTATACCAAAGAATCAGATGTATTTTTGAACATCTGTGTCTTTAATCGCAATTATTTGCAGGAAATAGTTGAGGATGCAATTTCTCATCACTATTGGAGTCTGACTCGTGACATTTACATGAAGGATCTCAGACGCAAGAATTACAAGATTTTCAGATATACAGATCATGTTGCAGAGATTTGCTCATTTGATGACTATTTCAAAGTCAGCATGGGACTGATAGAGAATAAGAGCTTCTTTAATCAATTGTTTAATAACCAGGATAGACCTGTTTATACAAAAGTAAGGAACTCAGCTCCGACTTATTACAGCAAGAATTCTTATGTTAAGGACTCTTTGATAGCAGATGGATGTGTTATTGAAGGTTCTGTTGAAAACAGTATCTTGTTCAGAGGAGTCAAAGTCGGAAAAGACACGGTTGTAATGAACTCTATCTTGTTCCAGGATACTTTCACGGGAGAAAACGTTACTCTTCAATATGTCGTCTCTGACAAAGATGTTGTTATACGCGACGGAGTAAGTATTTCAGGGCATACGACAATGCCTGTGTACATAGAAAAAGGAAGAATGTTATAAAATGGTAAAATCAATACTTTATGCTGCTGGAGAAGCACAACCTTTTGCATCTACAGGAGGACTTGGAGATGTAATGGGAGCTCTCCCGGCAACTATTAAGAAAAACTATCCCAATTGTGATGTAAGGGCGGTAATGCCACTCTACTCAAAGATCGGCGACAATTATAAGAGCAGAATGGTCTTTTTGAGATGGATCACCGTAAGATTGGGATGGAGAACAGTATACTGCGGGATATTCACACTTGAACTAAATGGAATCAAGTGGTATTTCATCGACAATGAGCACTATTTCAAAAGAAGAGGTCTTTACGGAGATTTCGATGATGGTGAAAGGTTCTCATATTTTTCAGTATGCGTATTGGAAATGATGAGGGCGCTTGATTTCTATCCTGACATTTTACACTGCAACGACTGGCAGACTGCTTTGGCAGTTATCTTGCTGAAACAAAAGTATTATGAGTATACAAACTATAAGAAAATCAGGGCAATATTCACCATCCACAATATTCAGTATCAAGGTGTATTTGATATGGGACTGTTGTCAGATATATTCAACTTGCCGTACAAAGACAAGGGAATAGTTGAATATGATGGATTGATCAACTTAATGAAGGGCGCAATTGTTTGTGCAGATAAAGTCACGACTGTAAGCCCACAGTATTCCAAAGAGATTCAGACTCCGGATTTGTCTTGCGGCTTATATCACATTACCCAGATGTATTCATACAAGCTGACCGGAATCGTAAACGGAATCGATTATGACGCTTGGAACCCTGAAACAGATAGAGCATTGCCTGCTAATTACTCAGCAGACTCACTAGATAACAAATCAATTTGCAAAAGAGAATTGCAAAGGTATTTCAGATTGCCTGAAAAGTCCGATGCACCCATAATTTCCATGATAACAAGACTGGTTGAACCTAAAGGCGTAGACCTTGTCAAGAGAGTGATTGATGAGATAATGGGCGAAGACGTTCAGTTTATTTTGCTTGGTACAGGCGACTATGATTATGAAAGATACTTTGATTATCTGAATGGTTCCTATACAAACAAATACAGGGCAATAATAGATTTTGACCGCGATTTGTCCAGACTTATTTATGCTGGTTCGGATATTTTCCTGATGCCTTCAAGAAGTGAAGCATGTGGTCTTTCACAAATGATTTCATCAAGATACGGAACCCTTCCATTAGTACACGAAACAGGCGGCCTATATGACACTATCAAGTCATTTAAGGATGGAGGAAATGGGTTCACATTCAAGGAGTATAATGCTCATGAAATGCTATTTATGCTGAAAGATGCAATAGCAATGTACAAAAAACAACCGGACGAATGGAAAAAACTTCAGAAAACAGCCATGAAAACAGATTTTTCATGGGATAAATCTGCAGAAAGTTACTACGTCTTATATAACAGTATCGGATACTGATAATTAATAGAAATTAGAGCCAAGGAGAGAAATATATGGCCAATAAAATGACAAAAAAAGAAGTAGTTTCACTACTATCAGGAAAGCTCGCCAGACAATTCGGAGTTGTTGCGTCTGACGCATCTCGTTCTCAAATCTACAAGACAGTTATTATGACTGTGAGAGACATGCTTGCAGAAAAGAGAACAATATTCAAACATGAAGTTAAAGCACAGCAGAAAAAACGTGTTTACTACATGTGCATGGAATTCCTTATAGGAAAATCCCTAAAGAGCAATCTTCAGAATCTTGAACTTGAAGATGTTTTCAGAAGTGCACTGAAAGATATGGGATTCAATATAGAGGAAATTTATGCTGCTGAGCCGGATCCGGGCCTAGGAAATGGTGGCTTAGGTAGACTTGCTGCTTGCCTTATGGATTCTTTGACAACAGGAAACTATCCTGCAACAGGTTTTTCACTCTGTTATGAATACGGATTATTTAAGCAAAAGATAGTTGACGGTAACCAGGTTGAAACACCGGATAACTGGCTTCCTATGGGAGAGACATGGCTTATTCCGAGAACAGACAAAACATATCCTGTCAGATTTGGTGGCAAAATAGAAGAAGACTGGTCAAATGGAAGACTGGAAATAAAACACGTAGATTATACAGAAGTTGAGGCTGTTCCTTATGACATGATGATCTCTGGATACGACTGCGATGCAGTTAACAATCTCAGACTCTGGAGAGCTCATGATTTAAAGAACTTCAACATGAAATTGTTCACACAGGGTGAATATATGAAAGCTGTTGAAGAGAATACATTTGCTGAAACAATGACAAGAGTTCTTTATCCTTCAGATGATCATTTGGAAGGTAAGATTCTTAGATTAAGTCAGCAGTATTTCCTCGTATCTGCTTCTATTCAGAATATCATTGCAGATCACATTCACGTTTACGGAACTCTCAGCAATTTGCCTGAAAAGGTTTCAATTCATATCAATGATACTCATCCAGCATTGTGTATTCCTGAATTGATGAGAATACTGCTTGATCAGTATTCATACTCTTGGGAAACAGCATGGGATATAGTTAAGAGAACTGTCTCATATACTAACCATACTGTTATGCCTGAAGCACTTGAAACATGGAATGAGGATTTGTTCAAACTAAGACTTCCTAGAATGTACCAGATTATTTGCGAAATAAACAAGAGATATTGTGCAGATTTGTGGAACATGTATCCGGGCGACTGGGATAGAATTGCCAGAATGTCAGTTATTTCAGATGGCAGAGTAAAGATGGCAAATCTTTCTGTTTGCGGATCACACAAAGTTAATGGCGTTTCAAAATTGCACTCTCAGATTCTTAAAGAGTCTGTTTTCCATGATTTCTACAAAGCACAACCTGATCAGTTTACAAATGTTACAAATGGTATAGCTCACAGAAGATGGCTTTGCATGTCAAACCCAGAATTAGCTGCTTTGCTTGATGAAACTATAGGAACAGGTTACAGAAAGAACCCGATTGAATTAAATAACTTTGCAAGTTTTGCAAATGATCCTTCTGTAATTGAAAGAGTTCGTTCGATTAAACACAGGAATAAGATTTCCTTTGCAAATAAATATGCAGATAAATTCGGAAAGACTATAGATGGTCACTCCTTGTTTGACGCTCAGGTAAAGAGAATACATGAGTACAAGAGACAGTTGCTGAATGTTTTGAAGATCATTTCTCTCTATGATGAAATCAAGGATAATCCAAATGTTGAGATGAGACCTCAAACATTCATATTCGGAGGAAAAGCTGCTCCTGGTTACTACAGAGCAAAAGAAATAATCAAACTCATCTGCAGTCTCGGCAAAGAAATAGACAGTGATCCTGATGTCAGAGGAAGACTTAAAGTGGTATTCCTTGAAGAATATAACGTTTCAACAGCTCAGGTACTTATGCCTGCTACAGATATAAGCGAACAGATCTCAATGGCAGGAAAAGAAGCAAGTGGTACTGGTTGCATGAAGTTCATGATTAACGGTGCAATGACAGTTGGAACACTTGATGGTGCCAATGTTGAAATGGCTGAAGCAGTTGGAAATGATAACATTTACATATTCGGTTTAACTGCAAAAGAAGTAGATGAATTGTGGAGAAGCGGATATAACTCAAACGAGTATTATCACAACAGCGAACGTCTTAAGAATGTTGTCAAGAGACTTGAAAAAGGATTTGGCGGAGAAGATTTCTCTGATTTCGTCAACTATTTCTTGTACGACAAAAACGTTTCTGACCCATATATGTGCTTTGCAGATTTTGATTCATATTTCAGCACGTATAATAGAGCCTTAGAAGATTATGATCACAGGGATGCATGGACAAAGAAGGCTATAATCAACATCGCAGGCGCAGGCTATTTTGGTGCTGATAGAAGCATTGAAGAATATGCACAGAACATATGGAATATTACTCCATGCAAGATTAAAAAAGGCAAAAAATAATAATGGCAGGTTTTTCAAGCAATGTTTCATCGAGAACATTGTTGCATGAATGCATCATCGTAAAGGGAAAAGACATAGTTTTTAAAGGAAGAACAAGTGCTTTCCCTTGCGATGCAAAAGTTTCAATTGTGATGAAACTTTCCGAGGATACTTTTAATGCAAAGTTGTTCTTTCTTGACGTAGACTCAAATAGAGAGCAAGTATTCGTCATGGAAAGGAAAGATGGGGCATTTGTCCTTGACGTTCCTATTGACGAATTGGTCAATTCAGACAACACTGCGCTTAAAGTATACAAGTGTGTTTTTGAAACACCTAATGGCTGCTTTGAGCTAGTCAATTCTCATGATGGTCTGTCTGACGTTATAAGAGATAGATCCACGGGTTATAAAAACGCGTTCAGGTTTTTGATTTATTATGAGCGCAAAATAAAACCCGAATGGTTCTATGGTGGAGTAATGTATCAGATTTTCCCTGATAGATTTTGCCGAGGAAAAGAAGAACCGGTCAGGGAAGACGCAATCTTGGAAAAAGATTGGTATAACGGAATTCCTCCATATGTCAGTAAACCTGGTGAGCACCTGGAAAACAATGTGTTTTTCGGCGGTGACCTCTATGGAATAATTGACAAGCTTGACTACATCCAATCCTTGGGTGTGACTTGCATTTACTTAAACCCAATATTTGAAGCATATTCAAACCACAAGTATGACACCGGAGATTACAACAAAGTAGATGAGATGTTCGGTGGCAACGAGGCGTTTGAACAACTACTGGCTGCCGCAAAAAAGAGAAACATCAAAATCATATTGGATGGCGTGTTTAACCATACCGGCAATGACAGTATTTATTTTGATGCAAAAAAACGATATGGCGGACATGGAGCATACTCTGACCCAAATTCTAAGTACAGGGAATGGTATAACTTTTCTTCGTAT